>BNJU01005509.1_pt1 | contig 262710 bp, 396 predicted proteins | sample 8539281 | NCBI WGS metagenome assembly BNJU01 (sample SAMD00202456, study PRJDB9452) | human saliva metagenome | isolation source: human saliva | place: Japan
CAGTTATTACGTATTGCTACTGCTCATCTTTTAGAGTTAAGATTTTTTCATCAATAACTTTATTGATGAATCTACCTTTTTAACTTTACAGCTTCATTAATTACCTTATAACTAGCCAATTTTTCCTTTTGTGAAAAAGAATTTATTCTATTCTTGACTTAGAGTCAGTGTACAAAATCTCTTCAAATTTTCCTGAGCAGATTTTCAAGATATCTTCTACTAAGGCTTTTGACTATCTTCGTATGCTACGATTTCCTCCATCTTTTCTAAAATATATCTTTCACCTTCACCATATGTATGTCTGAAATATTATTTTTTCTGCATATTCAAATATCTTTTCCAGCTATACAATCACCATTTTCTTATTTTTAGCCTTCTTTATTATTATATCACAAAGTAGAAAAATAAAAAGCTACACTGAAGTGTGTTGATTGTTTTTAGATGGTGGTTGTAGCGATTCGAACCTTCGAAGGCTGAGCCGTCAGATTACAGTCTGATCCCTTTGACTGCTCGGGAACCCAACCATCTGTATTTAATTGTAATGGTACCCTGTGGGGAATTGAACCTGTTTCCAGAGTGAAAATCTGAGTTCTAACCACTGAACGAACGGGGCACTGGTGCTGCTTATCGAGTCGGAACCAATCACTTACCGATTACAAGTCACACTACCAGATGAGCTAAAGCGGCTCGTGCCATTCAAGAACATCAACTATAATACACTATATCTAAAACTTTGTCATCAACTTTTAAAAATTTTAATTTTTGCACCTTATTGATCTTCTTTCGATATAACTTTTGTTTCACATACCTAAAAAGTTTTTGATTTATTTGAATTTTTTGTCTTCAAGTTCACCTAAGCTCTTTATTATTTCTATATTACGTAGTCCATTTTCCTCTGTAAAATCTCTCTTAGCTCTGAAATCAAAACTTTATAGCTTAAACTTCTTTCTGTCTTAACCTCTAATCAATAGTATTTTAATTGAATTTTTATCATCTAATATTTGTCAGATTTTATTATACAGATCTACACAAATTTTGTGTCACTATCATTAATATTTTCAAGAATAAAAATTTCTATCCAAATGTTTTCCTTTATAATTAGATTTGTTTAGATTGATGAAGCCTTTTCTATTTCCTTCCACACTTGTCCCATAGTCAGGTCTAACCTTTTCAAAAAGTGTCTTGAGTTAATGTATTTAAAGTAGAAAGCAATTAAGCTCTATATTCTAACCTCACAAGGTTTTCATCTGCTAGAAGTCAAACCAGGCAATTAAACAAACTCTACCTTCATATTTTAAATCTTCTTTATAGCTCTAGAAATATTACCTAAATCCAAATCCTAAAGTGGCTCGCCACTCAGAAAATGTATATATAGTCAGCTCTATCTTTCAATACTGTTGATATCAAGTATTTCATTCATATCTTTAAATCTTTGTCTTTCTAGTTGAATTTTAGTTGCCCACACCTCACAAAAGCACAATTACGATCGTGCAAACTTTTTACTTCACAACCAAGTCAACTCTCAAAGATATTCCTTATCTTCTCGATGGAACAGGTCCAAATACATGCTTATAAGCACTATTTTCTCACCCTATGTCCTCACTACTATACATATTGTACTCCACTTTAAAAATATTAACAGTATCAAATAGCAGTGAAGCACTTTGCACAGAGAACTCCCACATAAAATATTGCTAAGACGAACTTAGTAAACATTTTAGATAGTAATAAAAATATTGCGAACCATCATGTGCAAATCATATATAATTTTCTTTCACCTTTTCACCTCCTTTTAAGATGATAGAGTGAAATGCAATTAGTGAGCTATACCATAAAACTTGATATAATTATGCCAGAATCATCTTTGTAAACAATTATGATAGCTAAAAATAGTACCTAAGGGCAGTAGGTACTATTTTTATATTTGCACATATGTTACACATATATATAAAACAAGTTAGAATATATAAGATTAAAATATAAGAGGTGAAGATTTTGAAGAGAAAATTATTAGATTGAAAGCTTAAATGAATGGAAAATATCAAGAAATACTAATAGACTTAATAGAAACTTACCAGCTGAACAATTAAAATACAGAATTAATGTGGGAGAATTAGAAGAGCACTACAACAATATAGAAGAATATGAAAAGCGTTTAGGAAATATTACAGCATAGAAAATGAAGTAGGAGATACTGCACTTTGGAATTGAGAATAGGATATTTTTCACTCTAGGAAGATTACATAGCAGAAAAGTTATTTTTAAAGGTATATGTATCAAAGAACCAGATAATGAAAGCTGTGCATTTCGTAGTGTGAACATATATAGTCTTAGGAGAAATTGAAGGAGGAGAATGCATCCAGAAAAGTGAATATGCTCGAAGCTAAAACATTGCTAAACCAGAGAAAATAAATAGATACAGAGTTATTCTTATTGTCTATAATGACATATAGGAGATATACAGAGTGGAAGAAACTACTAGACCTATCTCAGCATCAGCAGACGTGGAAGGTGATCTATGAGTTAAAGATCACAGTTTATTTAAACAAGATTAAGGATATGGAAGCTATTAGAATTATAAAACTAGGAAAATTAAACGGATGCTGACGATACTGGCTTTATCGCAAAATAGGATATGCTATAAGCAACTTAGATGAAAAGAAAAGCATTAAAATATTACTTAAAAGCTGTTGAACTTGATGAAGAAGATACTATTCAATATAGATATAGCATTGGCTTTTACAATTATTTAGGAAAAATATGAAAAGGATTAAAATAGTTTTAGAAAGACTTGAGGAACTTGGTCAAGATGATGTTGGACAAATGGTAGAGTTTGGAGATTGCCTATCAAGACTTGAAAGATATGAAGAGGTTATTAAAAATTAAACTGCCTAGAAGTGGAAGGATGAGGAAAAGATATATACTATATTCATAGCTTACTTGGTTGGAGTTAATGCCAATAATGAAGATTATGTATAGGCACTGATTTGTCACTAGATTCAATCTGAAAGAAGGTAGAGATAGTGCTGGACAAATGATGAAATTGGATACTGTTACAAGAAAATCTGATGAAAAAGTTTTTGAATTCTATTGTTAGCTAAAATATGACAAAATGACTTGAACGTAAGTATCAGAGATAGCTTGGGTATATAGATTTAGGAGAATATAAGGAAAGCCTTAAAATATACAGAAAGGAGTTAGTAAACTTGGAAGAAATATGCCTGATAAATATAATAATATGGAGCTTGCTTCTAGCAAATTCAAATAGATTTCATAGTTGTAGAAAAATTAGAGTATGCTTTAAGCTATTGAAGAAAGATTAGCTGCTCAGTCAATCCCACAAAGCATTGTCTATTAGGAGATTATGAAAAAGCTCTGGATACCTTATTCAATCTCAAGAAGAAGCTAAGAATATGGACAATTTGGAATAGCAATACAAGCGTGAAATGATGACTGGTGAAAAGCTCTTTGAATGCGCTTACTATCTATGAATTGATAAAGATGAAGGAATGGCTTATCAAATTGTATAGACTTATAACTATTAGAAGAAGATGCACTTCCAGCTTTATTGAGAGCACATCGAAGATGATGAGTGTGGTTTAATATCAAAATAGCTGTGAGCTAGGAAGTGAACAAGAAGCTAAATTGAAAATTGAAAAAACTGACTGCGTTAATGAAAAATAAATCAAAGAATTTTCAGCAATTTGGAATTAGTTTGGCTTTATGGAAGCTTAGAAGAACCACAAACCAGAAGAAGAATTTAAATATCTAAATGTAAAAGAACTAGGTAGCATTGAGTGGATATATCTACAAATTGATATCACTGCTACCAGCAACATCACCCACCACACCTGATAACTGAATAGATGGATTTTGAAATGAGAATATTACTAAACTTAAGATATAATTTTTAATCATCTAAAAGCTTATGACAAAGATAATAATGGTAGTATCTATATTCTGCGGTAGATGCTTAAGAGGCCTAGGAAAGATATGAAGAAGCTATAGAAATTTTTAAAAATCAGAAGATATCATATAGGATGAAGAAGATGTAGATGGCTAAGATTTTGAACTTGCACATTGCTATATTGGAATTGGTGACAAAGAGAATGCAAAAATATTTAGATTCAGCTAGAGACTCTGTTACTCAAAGAGGAGTTTTAAATGATTTTATATGAAAGAAAATTGAAGAAATAGAAAAGGAATACTTTCTAAATCAATTTTTAAATTAAATAAATTTATAAAAACAGTATAAGAGGTAAAGATTTTGGATTATTAGAAAAATTGAAAGGGTTAGATGAATTCATGGAAATACCAAGAAATAATAGACTTTAATTGAAGCTTTCACAACCGAACAATTAGATCAGAATTAATAGTAGAATTAGGAAAAGCTATAATAATATAGAAAAATTATGAAAAAGGCTTAAAAATATTAAAAAGTATAGAAAATGAAGAAGGAGATAATGCACTTTGGAATTGAGAGCAGGTTATTCTTTATCTTAAAAAGATTATATTAAGGCAGAAAAGTATGAAAGGCATATGAGTTAGAGCCAGATGATGTAGTATGCTCGTGACTTTGCTTTGTGATTTTTAATAGAACATACAGCCTTATCAAAACTTGAAAGTAGAAATGGAAATTCAGAAAAGGCTATAGAATATGCTTTTGAAAGTAGAAAATATGCCTATGATGAAGAAGGGAGAGCAGATAGATTTTTCTAGCTTTCCCTATATAATAGACATATGAAATATGCAGAAGCTGAGAAATACTTAAGTTCATTCTAGCAGAAACTCAAAAAGATGAAGAGACTTTTTGAGTTAGTTTTATTGTCTATTTAAACAAGAAAATATGAAGAGGTAATTCAAAGATTAAACTCATACTCTTAGAAGTAGAAGATAAAGAAAATGAAAAGAGAAGTCTATATTTATAGTTTACTTGTTATGTTATCATCAACCAGGAGATTACGAAAAGCTCTGAATATCAAATTAAATTTAAAGAAAAGCATATACAAATAGGATATCAATTAGGTTATGGATTCTAAAAAGTCGAGATAGTACTAGAACATTCTGACAGAGCTATGAGAATTAGGAAGAAACTGATGTTGGTTTTTGAAGTAAAAGGAGTAATTTTGCTAGATACAGGAAGATATGAGGAAGCCTTAGATTTATTTAAAAAGCTTATGAACCTAGCTAATCATGGTTGGTATCTATATTCTATAGGTAGATGTTTTAAGAGGTTTGAAAGATATGGAAGAAGCTATAAAAGTTCTTTAGAATCAGGACAGATATCAATAGACAAAAGATGTAGTAGATGGAGAAGATTTTGAACTTACTATTGTTATATTGGAATTGGTGATAAAGAAAATGCACAAAAATATTTTAGATTCAGCTAGAGAGTCTATAACTGAGCGTGGAGCTGAAAAATGATACCATAGAGGCTAAAAATTAAAGAAAAACAGAAAAAGGAATTTTCCTAGACACACTTTTTAACTTAAATAAATTTTTAAATAAGAATTAATTTTTTGTAAAAAGAGTTGATTCTTTATAGATTATGTAACATTTATTATATAAAAAGTTGTAATAAATGGTATAATAAATATAAGAGGTGAAGATTTTGAAGCAAGAAATATTAGAAAATTGAAAAATACATGATTTAGAAAAATATCAAGAGATAATAGACTTATTAGAAGTTTTACCAGCTGAACAATTAAATACAGACTTAATAGGGCAACTAGCAAGAGCCTACAATAATGTTGAAAATTAGTGAAAAGGTTTTAGAGTTATTAAAAACTATAGAATCGAAGAAGGAGATCTTGGAATTGAGAGCTGATATTCTTATTTTTCTAGAGGACTATACTAACGCAGAAAAATGTTTTGAAAGCATATGAATTAGATCCCATGACGATGCTACTTGTGATTTTTAAAAGCAACATATACAAGCTTTATCAAAACTTGGTAGCAGAAATGGAAATTCAGAAAAAGCTATAGAATATGCTCTGAAGCTATATGTCTATGATGAAGAGGAAGAATAGAAGCAGATTCATTTCTAGTATCAAGATATGATAGATATGGAAAATATGAAGAGGCTGAAGAGATACTTTGAAATCTATTAGCTATAAATAAAGAAGATGACTGGACACTTTTTCGAGTTAGGTTATTGCTTTGTCAGCACAAGGAAAATATGAAGAAGCATTAGAATATCTTTTTAGCTGCAGAAAAATAAATAAAGAAGATGTTTGGACTTATAGACAACAGGAATATGCAGAATTTTGATAATGAAAGAAGAAGCTTTTTGTAAAATATTATTTAAAAGCCGTTGACTTAGATGAAGAAGATACATTCTATAGCAGATATAGCTTTGATTTATGATATTTTGGAACTATGAAGAAGCATTGAAATATTTAGAAAGACTAGATAAACTTTGGTGAAGAAAAATGATGTTTTTGGACAAATATAGACTTTGGATTATGTCTATCAAGACTTGAAGATAAGAAGAGGCTACTGTGATAAATCAGTTTAGAAATAGAAGATGAAAGACACAGGATATATCTATAAATAACCAGGATTTTGAAAGAAAATTAGAAGAGTGATGATTAGGGTTATGAAGCTTTTTCAAGCAAGCTAAAAATGGGGAGAAATGATGTTTGATAAAATGTGAGTTAGGATACTGCTACAGACTAAAATGAAAATAAAAAGGCATTAGAATGTAATTTTAGAAGCTGAAACGTGATAAAAAGATCCTTATATTATGTCAGATATAGCTTGGTTCTATGATAAACTTAGATCAAATATAAAGAAGGTGTTAAAATATGTAAAGAAAGCACAAAACTTGAAGAAATGATTTCGGATAAATGTAGAATATGGAGCTTGGCTTAGCAGGTTTAGGAAACTATGAAGAAGTCATTGAAAAGTTTAATATGCTGAGTTTAAAAGATGAAGAAAAGACTTAGCTTATCTATAATCAACTTGGTTGCATGCTATCATTAGAGATTATAAAAGCCCCTGAATGTTATATTAAATCTAAAGAAGAAGGAAAAACATGATGCTGGACAAATGCTGAAATAGCAATGTGCTATGAAAATTTAGATAATCTATGAAAAAGCTCTGAATATGCATTAATAGCTATGATTGATAGAGATGATATATCGCTCATTATCAGAAGTTGGTTGGATTTACAATTGTATAGGGCAGGAAGATGCACCCCATTCTTGGCTGAGAGCGAAGCACTAGGAAGAGATGACGAGTGGCTTTAATACTGAAATAGGTGATAAACCGAGTAGAAGTGGAAAGATTAATTGAAGCGAATTGAAAGATTGAAAAAGTTCCTTGACTATGGTTGGATACATTAGCCAAAAATCTTTATAAATTCTGAATTAGCTTGGCTTTATGGAAGGTTAGAAGACCTACAATCCAGAAGAAGCTACTTTCTAAGCATCTTGAATGCAGCAAAAAGAATTAGGAAGAGATGATGAGTGGATATTCACAAAACTGGATAATCACCAGGTTACAACTCTGATAAACTGAATAGCTCTTTGGTAGCATTTTGAAAGCTTGGTAGAATTAGGAAGAGATACGGATGTTTTGGATGATAGTGGAATATTAATAGATTTAAAAAGTTATGAAGCAGCCTCTAGAATCATTCAAAAAGCTGGTGACAAAGATAACATGGTTGGTATCTATATTCTGGTGGCAGATGCTTGGTGAGAGTCTAGAAAGATGATATGCTTTATAGAAACTCTCTTTAAAATCAAGACAGATATCACTGATGAAGAAGATGTAGTAGATGGAGTAGATTTGAACTTGCACACTGGTTATATTTGAACAGGGTAAGATAAGAGAGAATGGCAAAATATTTAGATCCAGTACGAGATGCTTATTATTGAACGTGGAATTCTAAATGACTATGAAAGAAAATTGGATGAAACTAGAAAAGGACATCTTCTTTGATAAGTACTTTTTCAATTAAAAATTTTAAATAAGTGGCTATCAGGAAATTAGTTAGCAATTAATCTCAGCATATGAGTTACGAATGGAAATTTTTAGATAAAAATCAAATAGACTGAGCTGAGCAAATGCAGGAGTGTCTGAACGAAGGAGTTTCTGATTTGCAGCGACATTTCTGATTTTTATCGTTAAGAAATTCTCTCAGTAACGAACTATTTTCTTACTGTGAATTTGTAACAGCCACTTATACATTTTGTAACAAATGCCACAGAAAAATAGCTTTACAGAGCATACTACTAAAATAACAGCAGGAATATAAAAGAAGAGTTTGCTATATAAAAGGAGAGGTTAGACATGTATATTAGTAAACCAATGCGCTAAAATCAATAGTGAAAATATCTCAGAAACAATTTCTGTTTTTACAAATATTGACTGAAAGGATTGGATAATCCCGCATGAAGGTGTTTACGAAAAGAAGAACAAGGAATCACTTGAAAAGCAATGATGATAAAAAGAAGATGATAGATGCTATTCCAATGTTACAAGCAAGTCACAGCTTCTGTTGAAAGAGAAGATGAAGGAGCAAAGAAGCACCTACTTTATGGGACTTCTTTACCTTGTCCAGTTAGAATTCTCTCGAGTTAGTAGGTTTTGAGATTTCTAGCGACAGGTAGACATAAAAGTGAAGATGAAATTGGAAAGCAGCTACTCAGGACCTACTATGGCTGACAAAGATGAAGTAACAGGCTAAAATGATATAGACAAATTAAAGCAGATATGTTATGTTTTCAGTTGGTTTTGACCTTATTCTTTGATAAAGATTTAATGGGTAACTCACGAACAAGGTATATTTCGAAAGATATGAGAGGTAATTGAAAAATACAACAGATTTCTGATAATGAAAAATATTCACTTTAAAAGATCCCCATGGTGATTACTCTATGATAGGAGTTGCACCATTGCCATATTCATAGCGTTACTAAGGCAGCTTTTAAAATGGTAGAGAAGTCTCAGATCTCGAAGATTTATTAAAAACCCGAACTTGCATCTGTTTCGTCACCTATGGCATGACTTTGAGCACTTATCTCAATCTCAATTTCTAATCCATATCTATAAATTATATGGTTTTTGAAGGTGTAAAAGCTTTAGACACCTTTTACTTTCTAACTACACCCCTGCACACAAATGGCTGCAGCCAAAAGAGCCAGTCAAATGCCAACACTACCTGGCTTTTATCTCTTCTGTAAGATGGTACCAGATGGTAGGACCAAAGAGAAGATGGTCAAGAAGAGTTGAGCAATGATTCAAATATTTATGTTGACTAAGGCTTCAAAAGGCAAAAGATTAGAAAAGTTATTAAATTTATGAGTGGAAAAGCAGTTTGAGATATCAGCTAATCAGATTATTCAAGGCACCCAGAAGTATCCTGTAAAAGTAGACTATGCTGGGTTGGTTGGGACTTTCATCTACTCAAATGATAGGAGAATTAATTATGTGAAGAAACATTAAGGAAAGCAGTGTGTAATGAAACTATAACAGTATCAGACCACCTTCATCAGGAAAAGACTTCACTTATTATCAAAAACAATAGAAAAGTTTAAAGGCACAAAATATTAAAAGTTGGTATGTTAAGTTTTGACTGTCTTTACACTGATGATGATGTTTTATATGAAAAGCAGGAATACTTGTAAAAAGGATTATCGAGTTCCGTTTGTCCAGACCACTTGCAAGTAACATAGAAGTTGTCACAATGGGGACAAACTAATAGTGTGACTTTATTAATCACAGAAAGTGTGGATTATGTAATAGATGTTCGCCTTATTTAAAAGATATTAAAGCAGTGTGTGTAATAGATAAACCTAAGTGGAATAAATACTCCTATAGGGACCTATGCTTAAATTAGCAGATATAGTTGGCAGTTACAAAAGGAGATATAGTTTCTCAAGCAGAAAGAGAAGTTTTGCATCAAGAGCAAAACTGTAAACCCTAAGGCAGCTATTATCCATATAAATGGTTTTGACAGGACAAGGAACTTATGAATTGGTTCTTTTAATAATGGATAACAATGAAGAAATAGATACAGTGTTGGAAAGAAAATTGAGATTCCATTACCATCAGCAGTATGCTCATATTGTTTAGGTGAAGCTAGAATAGGAAACGAATACAACTTGGAAATATCAGAAAAATAATTTCGAGGAATAACAAAAATAGTTCGTTACTGAGTAGATTTTAATAGTGCCCTAGTTATATATAGTGATTAGCTACAGCCATTAGTGTCTCCGAGGCTGCCAAAGGCTCTCTCAACAATAATGGACGTCGGTAATCTTATATAAAACTATTAGTTATTTACTAATGTAACTCACTTATTTTTATTCTATTACATAGGTACAAATGAAGGAGAGGAAAGAAAATGAGTAGATACAATGAATTAGATGAAAGTGGACTTGAAGCCTTCTTGATATACTTGGAGTGACTGAGCAAAAGTTGAAAGCATAACGTTACTTCCAGGATATAACAAAAAGGTGAAAAGAAGGTTATGAAGAATTAGTACTAAAGTCAGGAGAAAATTGTTGAAATAGTAGGACCTACAGGTTCAGGAAAAAGTAGGCTACTTGCAGATATAGAATGGGAGCTCAAGGAGATACTCCAACAAAGAGACAGTTCTGTAAATGGAGAATTGATGGATGCTAGATTTTCTCCTAGTTATAAATTAGTTGCATAAATCTTTCTCAAAATATGAACTTTTGTAATGGATTTAACTGTAAGAGAATTCATAGATCTCACATGCTGAAAAGTAGACTAGTTTTAGATAGAGAAAGTGTAACTAGAAAAATATTTAATCAAGCTCAATGAGCTTGCAGGAGATTTACTCATAGATACTCCAATAACAAGTTTAAGTGAGCGACAATCAAGAGCATTGATGATATCAGATACAGCAGTTTTAGAGTACATCACCAATAGTTCTTATAGATGAAATTGAAAATGCAGGTATAGATAGAAAAAGTCTTAGATTTACTTGTTGGAAATAATAAGATAGTTTTAATGGTCACATGATCCTATTCTTGCTCTTATGGGAGATAGAAGAATAGTTATTAAAAATGGTGGAATTAATAAGTTATTGAGTCTACAACAGAAGATATCTTGGGGAGCATTGACAGAGCTTGATGATGTAGTTGCAAGGAGAAACAAATTAAGATACGGGAAAGACTAGAATTAGATTTTGAAATTAAGAAAAATAAAGAATAATTGATAAAATTTAATTTGGTATATATATTTTATAAAGGTAGTATAGGTTAATTATACTACCTTTTATACACAAATAAACAAAAATAATAATGGAGGTGAAAGTTATGGATCGCAATTTTGGGATAAAATTGATAGTTTGGACAAAATGGGGAATATGATAAGATTGTAAGAGAAATTAGCTACCAGCTGATAAGATGGATATGGAATTAATCAATGTTTTAGGTAGAGCCCATATGTATTTAGAGATTTGAGAAATGCTCTTGACACATATTTATCATTTATAGGGAAAAGCTGGAGAAGATACTCTTAATGCAGATATATGGCTTTATTCAGAAGCAGGTTGGACATGTAATGAGTTTGAAGATTTTGAACAAGGTTTAAATATTTATTAGAAGCTGAAAAATTAGGTAGAGATGATGAATGGCTTAATCACCGAAATAGGTCAATGTTTAGGAAGACTTGAAAGATATGAAGAGAGCTATAAAAGATTAGAAAAATCATTAAAATTAATTGAAGCAGATGAAATGAAAAATGGTGATGAAAAAGTAAATGAAAAGATTTTTTCGTCGTCTCTGAATTAGGATATTACATGGTGTACAAGGAAAAGCAGAAGAAGCACTTAAATATTTCTATGCAGCAAAAGATTTAGGAAGAAATGATGGATGGATATATGTTCACCTTTATCACAATCTAAAACTCACTAGGACAGAAGAAGCATTAAAAGTATTTTCTGAAGAACAAGCTAAAAAGAAGATATCTGTTCTTCTTTGAGGCTTTAGGAAATATCTATATGTTAGAAGCAGCGAATTATGAAAAAGCTGAAAAACTTTCCAAAAAGCTTTTGCTCTTAGTGGAGATGGACAACAACTATTTAATAGAGGTAGATCATTAGCAGCTCTAAAAAGATATGAAGAAGCACATGAAGTTCTTTTACAATCAAGAAGAATCTCTGAACAAGAAGGAGATGTCATAGATGGAGAAGATATGGAACTTGTTCGTTGCTATATGATTAAAAGATAAGAAAAATGCTGAAAATATTTAGAACTTGCAAGAGAAGAAAGTGCAGACAATGTTGCTGACGAATTTATAGATGAATATGAAGAGGAATTAGATCAATTAGAAGATACGATAGATGAACTGCAAGATTACCTAAGAGGTGAAAGTAATTATGGATCAAAGAAATTTCTGGGATAAAATAGAGTGTTTCACAAAATAGAGAATACGATGAAGATCATAAGTAAAATTAAAGAGGAGATACCAGAATTTTGGGATAAATGGATATTTCGAAGAAGACGGAGAATATGGATAAGGCTATAAGAGAAATTAAAAATCTAACAGCTGACAAGATAGATATGATTAATTTATGTTTTAGGTGAGAGCTTACATGTATTCAGGAGATTTTAAAAATGCTCTTAACACATATTTGTCATTTATAGGAAAAGCTAAAGAAGATACTTTAATACAGATATATGGCTTTTTATTCAGAAGCAGGTTGACATGTAATGAGTTTGAAGATTTTGAACAAGGTTTAAAAATATCTATTGGAAGCTGAAAAATTAGGTAGAGATGATGAATGGCTTAACACTGATAGGTCAATGTTTAGGAAGGCTTGAAAAGACATGAAGAGGCCATAAAAAGATTAGAAAATCATTAAAATTAATTGAAGCAGATGAAGAAGAAAATGGTCATGATAGGTTGATGAAAAGCTTTTCATTTGTTCTGAATTAGGAAACTTATATGGTGTATAAAGGAAAAATATGAAGAGGAATTAGATAGATTAAAGATATGATAGATGAACTATAACATAAACTAAGGAGTGATGATTTGAAAGAAAGACATTAGAGGAAAATTGAAAAGATTACATGACTTAGAAAAATATCAAGAAATAATAGACTTAATAGAGCTGCCAGCAGAAAGATTAAATACGAATTAATGGGAGAATTAGGAAGAGCCTACAACAATATAGAAGAATATGAAAAAGCTTTAGAAATATTAAAAACTATAGAATTCGAAGAAGGAATATAGTCTTATTTGGAATTGGAGAGCTGGTTTTTCTTATTTTTCTTAGAAGACTATATTAATGCAGAAAAATGTTTTTGTAAACATATGAATTAGATCCTGATGATAATGGCACTTTGTGATTTTTAATAGCAATATATAGAAACTTAGCAAAAACTTGAAAAATGAAAATCAAAAATTCTGAAAAGTCTATAGAATATGCTATGGCTGTAAAATATGCCTATGATGAGAGGAAGAAATAGATTCTTTCAGCTTTGACATATAATAGATATGAGAAAATATGAAAGAGGCTGAAGAAATACTTAAAATCAGTTAGCTGAAATAAAGATAATCAAATAGGTATTCAGAGTTAGCTTATAGTTTATCAGAACAAGGAAAATTTGAAGAAAGCACTTGAAAATTGTTTTAAGGCTGAAGACTTAGGGTAGAAATGACTTGTACAAGAAATAGCAATGTTATAAACGGTAAAATGAAGAAGCCCTTAGAAAGTTTATTTAAAAGTTTCTGAATTATCTGAAGATGATATATCATAATGTCAATACAGCTTGGCCTTTATTGATATTATATATACGAAGAAGCCTTGAAATATTTAGAAAGACTTAAAGAACTCAATATTACTGGAATTTGATATTGTCTATCACTGAAATATAAGAGGCAATGGAAAATTAACCATGCTGAGTAGAAGCGAAAATGATGATATACTGGTGTTCATGCTGGCTTTGCGGAAAGAAAATTAGGTGTGCGTGATGCTTTATAAGACTTCTACTAAGGCTATATGGGGTAGGAAATGATGCTGTAATAAATGCTGGAAACTAGTGGTCATTAAGAGTAAGGCAAAAAGATGATTATGAAGAAGCATTGACACTATTTACAGCCGATTTGATAAAAAGATCGTCTTTATCATGTCAGGAAATAGCTTGGCACAGGTTATGGAGCTAGGGACTATATAGTGAATCTATGTGTCATGTACAAAAAGCAATGAGACTGGTAGGAATGATGCTTTGGATAAATGGAATAGTGGAGCTCGGTTTATGCAGGTTTGATATATGAAGCTAGCCACGGAAAAGTTTGAATATGCTTTTAAGTTTGAATGACGAGATAAAGACTTAGCTTTTACTCATGGTCAACTGGTTTGTTGTCATCGTAACTTAGAAAAACCTATGAAGCTGCCATTAAATACCTTATGTTACTCTAAAGAAGCAGGTAGAAATGATGTGGACAAATCTGGAACTAGCAATGTGTTATAGAAAATTTAGAAGATTATGAAAAGCTCTTGAATATGCATTAGTAGCTTATAGAATTGGATAAAGACGATATAGGTGCAATCATCAGAAGTTGCTACCATTTATGATAATTTAGAAAATTATGAAGAAGCCCTCCATTTTTATTGAGAGCTGAAGAGTTAGGAGAAATGATGAATGGATTAACACGAGATAGCTTAAACCTAGGTAGAAGTGGAAAAACTCATGAAGCCCCTGAAGATTAGAAAAGTCTTTTGACTCTAGTTGATGAAGATAGAATTAACCAAAAGAATTTATTGAATTCTAGAAATAGCTTGAATTATGGAAGATTAGAAGAGCCACATCCAGAAGAAGCTCTAAATATCTAAATATAGCAAAAGAATTAGGAGAGAAGATGCATGTGGATATTCACAAATTGGTTATCAAGTTAGGTTATAATTTAGAAACAAGAAAAGCAGACCAGAACATTTTTGATAAAAGCTCTTGAATTAGGACACAAAATGATGCATGGATTTTGAGATGAGGAGGAACAATTTTATTAGGATTTTCAAAAGGTATGAAGAAGCCCTAGATTCATTTAAAAAGCTTAAGACTTAAATGATGATAGTTGGCATCTATATTCTATAGGTGATGTTTAAGAGGCTTGAAAGATATGAAGAAGTCTATAAGTTCTTTTGGAGTCAAGACAGCTATCACTAGATGAAGATGATGTTAGATGGAGGATTTAGTAGCTAGCTCATAGTTATGTTGGGATTGGTGATAAAGATAATGCACAAAAATATCTGGATTTAGCCAGAGATTCTATAGATAAAACAAGGACCTTTAAATGATGATATAAAAGAGAAATTGAAGAAATAGAAAAGAGAATACTTTCTCAAATAATTAAATAAATCTTTTTGATAAGAATTGACTTCTATGAAGGAGAAGTTATTTTATTTTCTATTAAAAATTTTTATAAAAAGTTCTTTGACATTATCACAAAAGGGCTATAATAACGAAGTATCAAATACAGTAAGTCGGAATATAGCGCAGTCCGGTAGCGCACCTGCCTTGGGAGCAGGGGGCCGCAGTTCAAATCTTGCTATTCCGACCATTGAAGTGCGGAATAGCTCAGTTGGTAGAGCGTCAGCCTTCAGCTGAACAATGTCGCGAGTCTCGAACCTCGTTTCCCGCTCCAATACTTAGTAATGGTGACCGTAGTTCAGCTGGTAGAGCGCCAGTTTGTGGCACTGGTTGTCGCAGGTTCGATCCCCGTCGGTCACCCCATTTGCGTCATTAGCTCAGTTGGTAGAGCACGACTTTTTAATCGTGTTGTCGCAAGTTCAAATCTTGTATGACGCACCTCATTTATTTTGCGGGATGGCGGAATTGGCAGACGCGCTAGACTTAGGATCTAGTGTCCCAGACGGAGAGTTCAAGTCTTCTCCGCACCATATATATTACAGCCTTTAGGGTTTTGTTTTAATTCTATTGGGGTGTCCTAAAGCGGTAAGGCAACGGACTTGACTCACAGGTGTCGTTGGTCTGAATCCAGCCACCCTAAAACATATATAAAATATCACTAGAGAGAAATCTCTAGTAAATATAAAATATGAAATTCGTTTGTTCTATTCAATCTTATGAAAAATATCTTAAATATTCAAGATAGTTCATTAAAAAGTAAATTTGGCTATTTTGGAGTTATTATTAAAATATTATCTTAACTTTGTCATGTAAACTAGCAGCAAAGATAAAGTGGATTATTTAGAAAAAGGGCTTTGAATTAAAAGCTAAATTTAATATATAATATGTTTGAATCAAATATTACTAATAAAAGAGAATTTTCTAAGTTTTTAATTTTCAGCCTCTTAATTCTATTAAGTTATAGCCTCAAACTTTTATCAATACTATTTGACAAATAACTCTTTTTGAGGTGTGATAAAAGTATTATTTATAAAGAAATCTAAAAATATTATTTCTAAATTTCCTTTGTAATTTTAATGTTTTATCTATTTTATTTATTAATTCTTTTAGTCTATAATATTTTCCTGATGTATCTTGCTCTATATAGTAATCCGCACATTGTACTATTTTTCTGTTTGATGAAAAGTTCCTGACTGGCATGCTAAAAGTTATGATAGCTCTATCCCTAATATAGCAAGACCAAAAGGGCTAGCTCCAATTACTAATCCAGTCCCTAATCCAGTAATAGATCCAGCACTTGACAGGAAGTTTTTGATGATTTTATTCTCTAAAATCAAATTAGTTAATTCATTTTTGAATACGTCCATCTTTTCCCAAGAAAAATTCTACTACTATCAACAGCTTTTTAAAGTATCATTTGCATTATTTATGGTTTTTAGAAATTCATCAAATGTCATTTTAATAAACACTCCTTATATTATTCATCATATTTTTAGAATATCAAATGTTAATTAGTATTACATTAATTTTACATTTATCTTTAATAATGTTTTGTTATAATATTTTCATTTACTTTTGTTATATTTCCATTTATATTATACACTGTTGTTCCATTTACTTTTTCTATGTTTCCATTTTTAAAATATTTGTTTTTACTGCTCCATTTGCTCTCTCTATTTCCTACTAAACTATCACATATGGTGAAACAAACTGCTATATTACCTTTCAACCTAAAAATTACTACGATCTATTAATACTCAAAATTTTCTATATTACCTATTATAGTTATATTAATTTTCACTCGTCATTTGCTCTCTTAATTTTAATTTTGATTCCATTTTATATAGATACTATCATCTCATTCTAATTTCAGTTGACTGATGCATATAGCATATCTTTTGTCAACCATTAATTTAGAACTTTATTATCTTCTATGTAGTCTATTAAGAAACCCTGCAAAATCTGACATATATTACCTCCCAAAGTTATTTAAATTAATTCTTTCTATTTTACAATGCTTAAATCCTGTTTTTCTGTCAGACTTTAATTTTGAAGTTTTTCTATATATATATATATTTCTATAAAATGAATATACTTAGATATTTCTTCTAAAGTTTCTTTCTCATAAATATATATTATTATAACGACTGGCTTTTCCATTTTTCAGGAAATTTATTTCTGACTTTACATATCTCCAAAATTTTAATAGCATTTGTAACTTTTAGTATTCATGGAACTCGTATTTTGTTAAAACATCTACCACAATCATCTCAGTGTTTTTCTCTTATGATATTTTCAGCAAACTACATCGTACCTGCCCTTGGTAATGGAGAATCTAGTATAAAAAGATGATCTCCATTATGCACACACTAGCTAACGACTTTATATTATATAAACTTTCTTCAGTTCCATCTGCTATCAGGAACAACCCATTAATATCTCCTAAAGTCCCTGATTAACTTTATTGTCATAATTACATCTTTGAAAGTTGTCAAAACAGTAGTATTACTAAATTCTCCATTTTCAGGTTGAGAAGTACCTCTAGTTCTATGATAACCTATTACTTCCATCTCCAATATGTAAATAATAAAATTATTTTTCGATTGTGCAACAACTAAACAAAAGAGTTGAAGCCAAACTCGAGCCTCACACCTCAAGAGTATTAGATTTTCTGTTAGCTGTTTTAGAGGATTTTCATCATCACTGCTTTTACATAAAGTCCGTCTTATTATAAGAATCAAAATTTTCAGCTAATTTCTTGACACAATTTTTGTACTAGTTTAGCTCCATAATGTGATAATTTAGCTGAACCAGCTCCATCAGCTAATGCAATAACTTGTACTCCATTTACAATGAATATGTTTTATCTTTGACAAGTGTTTTGCTTTTATATGTCCTTTTCCTTGACAGCATTCGAATTTGTATTCCACATCTCCTAGAAATGACTATTATATTTTATGAAATATAATAGTCCTATTCTTTTATTTTTATAAACTTCCCAACCTTTATTCCTTCACATCAAGTTTTATAGTTTCACCTGGAGTAGATTGTGATGTTTTTGATACACTTTTGCTTAACCATGCAAAAACTCTTAAATTTTAATCCTTGAAGTTTAAGAGGAGATCTTTTAGGTGAAAAATTTAGCAAGAACTTCCATATCGGCATCCTTACCTATTCCTATAGGAAATACTGTCAATGATTAACCAAGTTTGTCTGTTCCATTTATTGTTTTAGATAATTCTTCAGCATCACCATTAGGTTCTCCATCAGTCATTAATACTAACCCAAGGTTGATAGTAATCTACTCCCTTATCTTTATACTCTTTCTTTACGTTTTTCTAGTAAATCATGCCATATTTACAGCTTCTCCCATAGAGTCATCCATGCTACAGATAGTTTTGGAGCTTGGGTCGAATTTCAAGACTAGAGAAATCTTATCATATTCTGTATTTCCACCAAAAGTGACAACACTTATTTCAGCTGAATACAACGCTGTTCTCATCTTCTTTACGTTTACAAAAAGATGAAACCCTTCATTTAATTCTTCAATAGGTTGTCCATCCCATTGAACCACTCTGTATCTAAAACAAATGATACATGGAACCTCAGTAGGGTTGTTAACTAAACTTTCCAATCTAAGTAATAAATTATCTTTCATTTTTCCTCCCAAAATATTTATAATATATATAAACTAAATAACTTTTTCATTAATCATGTGTAGATACTGAAACATTTATATACAAAGATTTTACATAATTCATATTTTGATTTTTTAAAATCTAAACAGGGCTTGTAAATCTATTCCATGTTCTCACAGTATTTAGGGTACTTGCAGAGTCCTTAAGTTCTTTAACTATTGGGTGCTGCTTACAATATATATTAATTCTTCCATTAGATTGAACCCTTAACCAATTATCCCTATAATTTAAAGTATTCTAATTCTTCACAATCATCTTCCTCACTAAAAATATTCGTAAACAACAGTTGAAATAAAACACCAACGTCCACTACTAGATGAAGAATTTTTGTTGTTTGATTTTCATTTTTCGCTTTGAATACAACTTTTCACAACGTTTAGGGTTGTAGACTTGTATAAAAATCGTATTGATTGTTTGTACTGTAAACACCTTTTCCACAATCTACATTTTTGATAAAATTTTATCTCATGTCCATGATTATAACATTCTTTACATATTTCAAAAGATTTCTGATTTTTTATATTTATCATAATTTGTATAGAGAATCCACATTTTCTAAAGTCACAAACTTCTCCTTTATTTAAAACATTCACGGCAAATTCCTTTACAATTATCCTCAGGAACTCATTTACATAATTTATGTTATATATTCTATATCCGATGTCTCTTTTATGGCGTGTCGGGAAAGGTCTTCTGACATCTTATCTTGTTCACCATATTTCCCTGTATCCAATAATCTAAGAAATTCATTGAAAAATTGAAAGCCACTACTTCATTAACAGTCTATTATTTTCTTTAGAATTGCTTTCATCTATCCTAAGTATTATAGAAAGTTTTTAAAATTATATGTTAAATGCTCCATATAAATCTCCAGCGTCCATCGGGTTTTTTATTTGAGTTATTCCAAAAAGGATAAGAAAAGTCCATATTTATAATATTACTAATAGGCTCTTCACCACCTTGTTGAGAATATGAGGTTTTCCTGGCAACTATAATCATAAACAATAATGTTGCTAGTCATGAAATTCTCATCTTTTAGTTCTTAAAAATCTGAAAAATGTGAATTTCGGAGCTGTATAGTTAATAGTTCCGACAGGACAGGGAAAAATTTCTATTTGATAACTATCTGCATCAACAAAGTATACTTTTTAGGAGATACAACTAGTATATTAGCTGGATTTTATATCCCATAATAATATTTCTATCTGTAGGTATTTAATTTTTAAGTATAGTAATACATAATTCTACAGTATCTCTTTTTCCAAGTTGGGAAATTTTTATAAATAATTTTATGAATAAACTTTTTGGAGTTCTTTTCCTTGAGCTTTAGGTATTAAATAACCTACAAATTCATTTTTTATTATTATAAAAGCAGCCATAGGGTAACATATTCCATTACATTCTATCTGATAACATAAGTTTAATTTTTCATATTTTCTTCTAGTATTATTTTTACTTTTATAAATTTTTGCAACGTAAGGTATTGGTTGTATATATAATCTCTTCTCCACCAGCTGCAACTTTCATCTATTAATCTTATTGCTCTACCATCTGCTACATATACTTTTCATTTTCTTTGGGATATGGCTTATATTTTGGATAGAATCTGCAAGTTTTGTTACTTCTTTTGAAATTTGAAATATTTCATCTTCACTTATATCATCTTCACTATATCATCTCTATCCCATCTTCATTGATTTTTGAGTTAAATTTATTATTTTTATTATTCCATGAATAATTACTTAAAAAGCCGTAATTATTTAGTCTTTTATTAATTTACATCATTTGCTTTTACTGATTTTTATTATTTAATGAATCAATATCTTTAGAAAGATCATTATCTTGAGTAATCAATACACTCTAGTTCATTCTATATTTTGTAAAAACTACTTGAAAGAAACATTATCTGTAAAGTTATCATCTTCTCTAATTTCTAGATATATTTTTCGGCTAAGTATTTTATTGTGATTAAAGCCTCTTTTGAATTTTTGCAAGAATTGAATTAGAAATATTCATTTCATGTAATTTTCTATAACTCTAAATGGAATAATGATTTTATTTTTATAAAATTCAAGTAATGGATAATATTTTTCCAAAATTTATTAATAGCTGGATGTAGGATGCTACATGTATCAATAAAAATTTTTCCATTCTTTTACATATTCTTCAACACATTTTTAGAATTATTTTCTTTTTGATTAATTTCAACTACCATAAAACCCTTTCTAATTTAATTAATCGCTTTCATCCCATAAAGTTTTCATTGATATTTTTAGCTTCGCTTGTAACACTTTGGATATCTGTAAACTCTTCCCATTTTTATACCAATATTTTTCATATTTTAAAAGTAAGATATTAAAACCTTTAATATTTTCATTATTAAGAACAGAAATCTGAGAAGCTAAATTTTAAATTATTAGTAATTAATGCTAGTCTATATAAACTTTTAAATTTTGCAAAAACAGAGAGAAATGTAGAATTAATATCAATATCAGTTACTCTCTAATATCGATTAGATTCTTATTTTGAAGTTCTTCTAATATATTTATTCCTCGAGTTATATTTTTTATTAGAAGATAGTATTTGTCTTTTGATATCTCTATAACTTTTAAAAGGAACTATAAATTTATTATTATTTTCTTCCATAGCTTTGTGTAAATGTTTGACTTTATTTGAAATACTTTCTTCAAGCAAAATTGTATTGTCTAAAAAATTTTTATAGTTCTCAGCAATTTCTCATTAAAATATTTATCTTCTATAGTTGATATTTCATCTATTGAAAAATTTAAAATTTTTGAATTATCAGGAATGATAGGAACCATTCCTTTTAAAAATGATTTATTTACATCATTATCTAAACTATCATTTATATATTCTTCATCATTTGAAGCTAGTATATTTAATATAGCTGATAATAATTCAGATTTATCTTTTGTATAGTTATCTATTACTGCACAAATAGCTATATATTGAGTTGAACTCATTTTATGTTTCTAAGTTATTGATAGTTTGTCTGGTTAATCCAATTAGTTCAGAAAAATTCTTGAACTCCAAATCCCAATACTTGCCTGATTTGCTTTTACATGAAATTTTGCATCCTTGTAATCATGTCTTAAATGATAATAAAAATCAATCATATTGAAATCACCTCTTAATATGAAATAATTATATCAATTATTTTTACTTATGTCAAATATTTTTACAAAATATATTTTTATTTACAAAAAGATATTAGATTAATATTTTTAAATTTATAATAAATAAAAACTATTGCAACTCATAGGATCTGCATAGTCCTTTCTAGTTATCAGCTGATATTTGCTACTTTTATGCTAAATATTGTTTGACTGCTTCTAACTCAACCTTTTAAACTCTACATTTGTAAGAGTGCTTTCAGATTTCTTTATTTGTTTCTTTTATAGTGTCTATCCAAGCATCATAGCTTTCATAGGCTGTAGTATCTGAAAATATGCCTCTGCTTTTGAGCTTCTAAGTATTTTATTAGAGCTTTGTCATTTATTTCCTTTTGTCACAGCAACTTCTCTTTTTATAGCATTTTCCAACCTTTTTAGCAAATTTTCTCCATTACTCGTTTTTGATTCATAACTTTTACCTCCATAATTTTAATTTTTCTTTTCAACTTGGCTGCCTTGTTATGAATACACAACTATATAGTTATTTCCCTTTTCTATATGGACAAACTATGCTTCTATAGAAAGTTTTGAAAATTTTTAGTTATCGAAAATAGAACCTTTTGGAATACCCATCATTCTTTTCATTAGAACATATTTTTTGTCTTTCTGGGATAGTCCATGTATCATTTTGTCATCTAACATCCATTTCTTGCTCAATAACAGGTGCTTTTTCCTTTTTATAAGTAATCCTTCTATTTCATTTAGAAGATTTTGATTTATTTTCAGTTGTATTTGTCATTATTTGTTGAAAGGCTTCAAAGAAATCAACGCCTTTTCACTTTTATCTAAGTTCTGCCTTATCCCCCATATCATTAATACTTTACTACATCATATGAAGCCTGATTGAGCTTCTATATAACTCTACACTAAAAAGTTGAAGCTTTTGCTTCTAATTCATTTTTGAGATGAAATTTTTAATTTCTTCTTCCAAACTTGTCATATTGTTTTTAAATTCAGCTGTAACTTCTTCTTTAATCCCATTAAAAATAATATCAAATTCTTTGTGTAAACCTGCTACATTTCTCTTTCCACAACTCAACAAAGATTACCCCAGATACCAGTATAAGACCAAACAAAAATACCTTTTAAAAATCATAGAATCCTCCTAAATTGTAATAAAAAGTTAAATAATTTTTAGTTTTGTAGAATTAATTGCCTCGTATAAAGTTTTTGTATATTGAATCCAATGATATATAATATCCCTATATATTTTTGCAAATATATCTTTTATATTCAATGAATAAACTACAGTATATAAAGATAATTTAAAATAGGAGTCGTGCAAAATTAAAATTATACTAAAGTAAAAATAAGTGAGTTACGAATGGAGATTTTAGGTGTAAAATCAACTAGAATGAGCTGAGCAAATTCAGGAGTGTTTGAGCATAAAGGAGTTTCTGATTTGCAGCGAATTCTTGATTTTTATCGTTAAGAAATTCACCTAGCAACGAACTATTTTTACTTTTTATGAATTTGCAACAACCCCTCAGCTTTTTAAAAAATCGATTATTTTAAGTTTTTCAGCTAGAGAGTTAGTCTTCATATATTTGTATGGGTCTTGATGTCCTAACACAGTTTTTCCTAATAATCTTTAGCTTGTTTTCCAAATTCTTAAAAGATCTCTGTTTTCTTTTGTAGTTTCTCACCATATAAAATGTAATCTAATTCGTGTACTTCTGAGAAATTGATAAATTTTATGTCCTGTTCATTAATTTCCTCCTTTTATATTTAAATTAGTGGTGATTAATTTTACTATATGTATTAATAGCAATAGAATTTTTAACTAAATATTTTACATTGTCTTTGAATTTTTCTTCTAATTCTTCTTGTGTATTTCCTATTAACTCAAAAGACTGAGATACTTAAGAGGAAGAGACTTTATGATATCCAAAAATTTCTTTATCTTCAAAAGGGATCATGATAGTCAATAGAGCCTCACATGTTGATAGACATTATTCATTATTTCTTCTATGTCTCAAGTTTTTCTCTATTTTCTTTTATAGCTCTATTTACATATTCTCCTGATAAGAGTAGTTAGGTGCATTCCATATATTAGATTTTTATATTCTCCTATATTTTCTAAATTCTTTTTATATATTCTATTCTTCTTTTTGAATTTTTGATATCTCTATTGTTGTTGATCATATGTCCTGTATCCAAGATAAAAACCAACATGTTTTATATTTTTACTCCATAAAAGATATTCAATTTTTCTTTATTAGTAAGTTTAAGACCAGACCACCATAGATTTTCAAATAGAAGTGTAAAATTATATTCTCCATCTTCAAAATATCATTTATTATTGAAATAACAGTTGTTAAAACTTCTTTATCAGAATATTTAAAATCATAAAGTCATAGCTTCTGTAACTTTACATTACAAGCATGGAAGACCACATATTCAACTTCTAGTTCTTTAGCTCTTTCCAATTCTTTTCGTAGTATTCAATTAGTTCTTTTTGCTATGCCTCCACAAAGAGATTGTAAATGATCATCTTTAAGTTCATCATACAAGAAGTGAAATCTTCTAAATATAATTCCATCCAAGAAGGAAAAATTCATATGATAACTCTTATATATTCCTTTAGAGAAGAATTATCTCCATCAAAATTTAATCAGCTCAAAACCATCAGCTATATTTTTAGAAAGATATTGCATATCTTTCTCAAGCTCTTCATCTGAACAGAAATCTGCATATTTAATAATTATACATATTTTTACCTTTCTATATTATACAGAAATCTAAAGATTTAGAAATCATTATAGTGCTACCTTAGCTTTTATTCCAAAGACATTATTTAAGTTTTCTTCAGTGATAACTTTCCTCAACACTTCCATCTTACATATTTCCATTAGATAGAAGTATCAGCCTGAACAATATTTAATAGCTGTTCTCAAATGATGATTACATATCACACTTTTATCCTTAGCTCTTTCTTTTGTGAAATTCTTTAATAAGTCTTCTCATGTCTCATCGTCAAGACTGGCAGTAGGGCTCATCTAAGTATCACTGGCTTTCTTGTAAGAATTTTTGCAAATCAACACTCTGTCTTTCTCCGCCAGATGGTTGCAACATTGATTTATCTCAATCTAAAGTATCTGTAAGTTCCATATTTTTCAGCAAGCTCAATGTCTTTTAGAATATTCTTGAAATCTTTCTAAATAAGGATATCTTTCCTAAAACAACAATATCAATATAGGAAGTCAAATTCAATATTAGTGGTCTTTGGTTCATGAAAGAAATATCTCTTGCCAACTCTTCCACTGTATTCTTTAAGACTCTTATTATTGAAAGAAATATTCCACTACTTATTGAATTTATATCCATTTATACTCTTTAAAAAAGAGTAGTTTTTCCAGATCATTAGGTCCAATTATACCTATAATTTCTCCTGATTGACATTTCAAAAGCTTTATATCTTTTAATATTTTATTCTCTCCAACAGAATATGATATATATACTTAAAACATTTTTCATAGGGGTTTTCCTCTCTTCTAATTCTTTACAATTAAATATAAAATAAGGTGCTCCTATATGCAGTTACTATTCCCAGACTTATTTCTTTTAGGTGCTAATACTATTCTTGATAGTAAGTCACTGAATGTTAAGAAACAAGCTCCTGCTAAAAATGAAGATTTTAATAGCTTATTATCTGAACCTATTGTGCTTTTCAAAATATGTGGAACTATCAGACCTACAAAGAGTTATATTTCACTGATACAAACTGGATATAGTTGTGAGTAAAGCTATGATAATTAAAGTTTTTAGCTCTTATTTTTGATATTTATTCCAAAGATTTAGCTTTCTCTCCTAACAACAGAATATTCAATTCTTTTCCATAGTAAAATAAAATGGGAGATAAAATAGCAGTAGGTATCAGTCCAAAAGAAATGTTCTCCATCTTCTACCATTCAAGCTTCCCATTGCCCAAAAGATATATTCTTTCATCTCTGTTTCTGCAAGGCTTTGTTAAAATAACAGAAGTGATTGCTTCACAAAACTACCTATAGCTATTCCTGATAAAAATTAAAAGTAAGTTATCTGCTCTTCCTCCTCGAAAGTGGAAATCTTATAGATAATAGCTGAGATTATTAAGGCGAAAGCTCCTGAAAATAAAGGCATTGTCAAAGATATTTGTTGCAGTGAACCTAATGAAATTGCTATAACGCTCCTAAACTTGCTCCACTGATATACCAATATACCACTGTCAACTGTTGATGTTTAAGGCTTTGCATTGTGCAACCACAATACTCAAAGCCCTCCAACTATCAATAACAGCAACCATAATTCTTGGAAATCTCAACATACTATTGGAACATAGCTTTTTCTAGTTATTTCTAAATTAAATGGTCCTGTTTTATTTAATAATATTTTTGTACAACATCAGAAATTGGAACTCTGACAGCTCCATAAAAGAGAGAAAATTATTATTCTATTAAAAAGAAAAATAGAAAAAGATTGAAATTAATTCTATATTTCATTATCACTCCTTTGAATTGATATACAACTTTTGCTAAGTTTTCAATATTATCTATCATATATTGAGAAGTTGCTGAGATATCTTTATATTGCACAAAGTAAAACTTTTTATTCTTTACAGCTTTTACATAAGCTAGGATCTTCAAAAATAATTTTTGAAACTTTAGCCACATTATCATATTTTTAGCTATGGAACCATAATAATATCAGATTTAATTCTATTATCTTTTCCTTTGAAATATCTTGATACTTATTAATTCCTGCTTCAGATATGACATTGATCCCATTTATCAATCTCACCATGTCATCAAAAAGTTGTATTTTTACCACTTTGTTGAACCAAATGTAGTATACATAAGAATTCTAGGGTTTTGAGTCCTTATATTTTTAGCTATCTTATTTTGTAAAGCTTTTAGCCTATTATCCATATTTGATATTATTTTTCACCAAATTTTTCTTTTCTTCTACTAAGTTTACAATCTTTTATTGACTTTTTGTTCTTCATAACTATTAGCTGTCTTGAGTATATATACCTTTGCACCTGTTAATTCTGAAAGATAACCTATCTGACAAACCATCAGCTACTATTATTAAATCAGGTTCTAAAGATATTAGAACTTCTTCACTGCTTTCTACTTTTTGGAAACTTCTTAGCTTTATCTACAATATTAGAAATTTCTTTATCTTCATTAATTTTTCCACTTAAACCTGCTATTCTATTTTCAGAAACAAGTCCAAAATAGCATCTCATCTCCATTTAAAGTTAAAGATACAATACGATTATATATAGCTTAGCCCTTTAGCATTTACTAATAGTAAAAGAGAATAGCAAAATTAGAAATAAAAATAATTTTTTCAAACTTTTCTTCTCTTTATAAATATAGGTTATCTGCGACGTCCATTATTGTTGAAAGAGCCTTTGTGGAGCTCTTGAAACACTAATGGCTGGCAAGCAGCCAATAAAAATCTATTTAGTAACGAACTATTTTACATTATTTTAGAATGTATATTTAATACCCTGCATACTGCTCCTTCCATTAGCAGTGGGTAGTAAACCTTTTCTTTGGTCCAGCTCCCAAGAACTTCTAGTTGAAGTTACAGCATCTGCATATTTTATCAAATAGATTGCTAACTCCTGTATAAAGTTCTATTCCACTTTTCAAAAGCATAAGATAGGGTTAGCATCAACTGTTATATAATTATTTTTGAGAAGTAGCTATCAAAATCATCCTCTGTATAGGCATTACTTTGATAATAAGCATCTCACATTAGCAGTAAGTCCTTTTATGAACTTGTGTTGCTCCTGCATTTACTGTCCATCTTGACACTCCAAAATCTTTTTCCATCGTAAGTTCCATCTGTTACCTTGGTACTCATGTATGAAACTTTCTCTACGATGTTGTTGTCAAAATAATGTGCCATTGATAATTGTGCTCAATCTTCTAACTTTTTCCATCAAAGTTTTATTATTAGAACTGAATCAATAGTCTTTATCATAATAAATTTATTTTAGAATTTATGCAGAATACAGAAGTTGCTACAGAGCTATTCTTGTAAGCGTCTCTCAGTCCTATTTCAAAGATATCATTCTTTTGAGTTTTTACAGGTCCATACCAAGCTCCAGCATCTTGTATTGTTGGAGTTCTAAAGCTCTTGTATAGAAGAAGAAAGATTTCGATCAGAATATAAGGTTTATATCTAAATTCAAAACCATCATTGCTTGCATAGTCAGCTGACTGAGGTTTTATTTACTTAATTGCCAAGTCATAGGATTGTAAACTTTTGAACTATATTCATATTTAACTTTTTCTACGATAACCTTGAGTAAATGCTACTACCAAAAGTTGATTTGTTTGTGATATAACCTGCAAATGATTCTTTTTATCATCAGGGGCTGACTTACTCCATTTAAAAGACATCATCTTTTAAAATCTCTTTTTCCATCTCTATAGTCAAGTCCCAATGTAACATAAACTATCTGCATATGTATTTAACTTCTGGTCTTAAGAAATATTCAGAAGTTGAATTATTTTGAATTTATCTTTATTATGATAGTATCCAGTTGTTAGAAAATATCAATTTTATCATTTATTTTTGATTGTATTTAAGTTGACAATATCATTTATACCACTAAGTATAACCACTCCAAGAACCTATTTGTCTTGGGTTCTTATCAAATTGTTCTGCTTAAAAAGAACCTGTATAGTAATCTTTTATCTTCACTATGATTATAGTTGATTGCAATACTCCATTATCTAACAAATATTTTCTTTCAACCAAAAGACTATCTGTTTTATTCTTCTCTTGTTTTCATATTGAGGACTTCTATCTCTATAATCTTTAGATGTACTTCCTGAATAAGAAGCATTTAATAGAAGTTTATCTCCTACTTTTCCACCTAAATGAACATTTTTCTTAAAGTTTCTCCAAGAACCTACTTCTAATCCTGCTCTACCATATCAGTTTTGTTTGTTAGTGCTTAGTGATTATATTTACTACCCACCAATAGCTCCATCTCCATACATAACTGCACCTGCTCTTGAAGGACTTTATGAAAAACTTTCTTCAACTGGAACAGAATTAAATTAAATCCTGCAAAGCCCACTTACAGGTATACCATCTAACAAAATAACAGTATTAAATTGTGCTGTTGTTCTGAACCTCTTAAATCTATTGTTGGAGAAGAACCGTCCATTTCTCTGATAGCACTCCAGGTACTCTCTATGTATCAGCAATAGTTTTTGCACCTTTTCTTTAATTTCTTTTGCATTTGATAACTGTCATATTTTTAGTTGTTTCCACGAACAGAAGTTCCAAAATCCATCGATAGCGAACTGTTTGCTTTAAGCTCCAAAACAGGAGTTTCTTCTGAAGAGCACCCACACTTCCAATACATTGAAAGCCAGCAACTCCGAACCTCCTAATGACTGACACCCCACGAGTGCTAGAGTTACGGGGGTTCCAAAATCTTAAAAATATTTAAAAATTTTCATAGTTTGATAGCTTTTACACCACTTATTCTTTTAGGTGTGTTCACTCACCTCTATTGTACAGGACCCTTAAGTCCACAACTTTACTTTTTCTTAGAATATTTAATGCTCCATTACAATCTGCATTTATGCAGTTTACCTGCGCTTTGTTTGATATAGTCCCTTTTTATTCTTTTTCCACTGAATATATATTCTTGCGGGATTCTCTCTATCATATATTGAATTTCATCTCCATCAAAGAAACTTGCTTTTTGACGTATAACTCTTCTCGTAGTTTAAATTTATTCCATATAGTTTACATAGATATATTATTTATCTCTTAATTTTCTATATGGTATATTTACAAAGTTCTGATTATTTATACTTCCTATATTTGAATTTTCTTGAAAATCTTCATTATATCCTAGAACTAGTTTTCCTATATCATTATTAGACAACACTTACAATTGTTCTTGCTGCTTTTGAAAGATAATCATTTATATCGATTATTTCTTCTTCAGTTATTCTCTTTTGCCTCTAATGTTATGCGCTCAATCTTTTGCTTATCTTTTTATACTTTGTAATTTTGCATTTATCTTATTATAGTATTGATTTTATTGATTTTAATTTTCACCATCTATTATGAATGAAACTCCAGTATTTAACAGCAAGCACAAAGATTATCTATACCTAAACTCAATTCCTAGTACATTTTCTTGTTTAATTCCTTGAACTTTTTCTACCTCATAAATGGCTTGAATTTCAAAGCAACTTTGAATGTTGTTTTGGTATTATTCTAACTTTTTATCTCGTCCTTATACTGATGGCAGTTTTATTATGATTTCTATGTGTCTTTCTAAATGAATTTGAATATGAAACCCATCAGTATATCATCTTTTAATTCAACAAAACCTATAACAAGACAGTTGCAAAACCATCTTTATCAAGATAATTAGAATTTTATTTTGCCACTATATATAGCTCATTCTCAGCAAGTTTTAAAAAGTGCAAAGAATGATTTAAAACTTTCATCTACTTTTCAAAATTTGTTGAGTTACATAGAATTTAACTTTATAGTTCTCACTATTTTTGCCATTTTTATAGTTTTCATTATAGCTTAAATACTTTTTATTTTTAAAATAGTGCTGTCTAACATTGTATATAGCTTGATTCTCTAAATTTTAGCTATATGGACAAATATTTTAAATTTCTAAACTTTACAAGATGTTTTATTTGTTGTTTTAATGTTACATATATAATCACCTCCTTTCTTATCAGAGATATTATATCATATCTTCTACATTTTATCTATTAAAAAGCAATATTTTTATTTGTTTTAAATATTTTAAAGTTTTTAAAACTCACAATAGTGGGAAGGGTCGTTCACATAAGTTCGCCACTACTTTATGCAGTTCTCTTTATACATAAACCCTTAATAAACAATGAGATTAGCCTTGAACTTTGTTATCTCTAACAAGCTACAGACATATCTTATCCATAGTGTATCTCAACACCTTAGGCGAAACCACTCCAATACCAACGCTTTGTACTGTACTCCCTCACGAGGGATAAATGTTGAACTTTCCTTTCAGGCTTAGCTGCTGATTGTCTATTATCATACTGTTTAGGATCCCAACTCAACATCTAGTATTTTTCTGCTCGCCACCATCACACCGTCCATCTCCTCTTAACTTGTTAGCGAGTAGGATTACTATGTTGTGGTCTACACTAGCTTTTAAGAGTTTCCCAGCACTCAGCTTTTTGTTGCACGTTTTTACTCTGCGTCTACATACGTTTCATATGTTTCACTTAAAATTCGTGCAATCCATACCCTATGAGTACATGTTCATGACTAACACCATGAGTGCTAGAGTCACGAGTGTTTCTTTGTACCATTTAGTAAATTTTTCTTCATACTTCTCTCTCTAAATATGTGATATTTTACGATAAATAAAAAGATTAGAAAACAGAAGATGCCTAATCATATTAATAATGGTAAGTCTCCTGACCTGTTTCAACCTTCTTTACACCTTCCCTAGCTCAGTGGTTATTGTAATTTGTCCACCTACAGTAGCATTTGCTGTGTGATTTCACCCAACTTCCTTTTATTGGGCTCAATAAGCACCTATTTGTTTTCTATTCTTATGGTACAATATAGGCTAATTGTCATCGAGCACAAAATAAAACACTACCACTGTTGTTAGTGATGTTTTACCTCTGTTTACATACATCTACACAGATATACTTGTATATCTTTAAAATTTTAGTAGAACTCTAGGGAAGTCATATTTACAATATGATTAAGACACCTGCTCTACACCTACAAGGACTTATTCCACCTACTATAAATTATATCTATTGTCAATAGAGCAATTTTATAAAATTTTTAATAATTTCATACAGATTCATCTACTATTTTGAGTTCCGTTCCCCTTTGAGCTTTTATAAGATAGATTTTTCTAATACTTTCATTCTTTCTTCAAGCTCTAATAATTTTTACCTTGTTTTCATTTTCAAAACTTCATCTAGCACTCTAACAATTTCTTGTTGTTCTTCAAGTGTAGAGGAATTAATTGTTCTTTCATGTCACTAATATGATAGTTTTTGATAACTCCACCTTTTATAGTTTGGCTAATATTTGTTTATGTATAAAAATCTTGTATTTAATGAAAGATAGTTGCTATTTATTACATTTTTATAATTTTAATAAAGCCACACTCATCGAAAAGTGCCAAACTCATCTCTAGTTTTGACAACTGCAGTCTCCCAATAGTTCCAGATTTTGTTGATATCACTACTCAGGGTTGCATCTTTATATAATTCATTGTGTTCTTCCTGAGAGAAATTTTGTATCATCAAAACTACCTGATTATCATAAACATCTTTTACAGATATGAAGGAACACCACTATTGGTATATTTAGAGTTTTTATGAGTTCATCTGTACTGAACATATGTTTTCCAGTCTCACCCATACCCAATATCAGGCAATTTATATGGTTGTTCATCAGCTGGAACTATTATATCTTTAACTTTTTAATAATTGGTAGGGTTTTTATTGCTCATCCTTTTTCAGCTTGTAGGCAATCTTCTTCCCACTTTTTAATCATCATTTATAGTTTTTAAAGTTCTTAACATCTGATGTCTGTCTATTTCTCCATTTAGATGTCAATATTCCTTTAAATGCTCCATCTAAAATAGAAATTTTTCTATTTTCAATATCAACTTTTACTCTTCAATTATTTCTTTTGCCCTTTTATGTCAAATAAGAAATCTAAATCAACTATTCTGCTCATTTACTGGTGGCAAGGAAATTCAATTTCTTTAAAATAATTTTATTTAAATGTGGAATAGCTGACCCTACTTTGTTATTTTTAAAAATCTTTATTTCTTCAAAAACATTGAAATATAATCTCACATTTTTCTGTATTAAACTTCAATTTCTCACATCTATATAACCTCTATATGTATTTTAAAAACTTCTCCAGAGTTTTTCCATCAACCAATATAACCAGATCATCAACCATTTTTCCAGAAGTCTTTTCTGCATCCGCATCTGTATCTAAATTTCTTCTAAAAGTTTTACATCAAAATAGTCTAATTCTTCATTTTCAATGATTTCTCCATTCAAAGTTACTATATTTCTAATCTAGTCCACACCCAATTACTAGGTATTGTATAGGTTGTTCATCAACTGGGACAGGTTTGTTTTAATTTTTCTTCTAAACTAATTTCAACTTTATTATTCTTAGCCATTTCTAATCCTTCCTGCTTAGTCCACAGTTTTTCAGCTCATCTGTCAACCACTTTTACTAAGTCAATAGCTTTCTAATTTCTCAATAGTTTCATATAGTATTTAAATTGGATTAGGTAAAGTTTCGACATCTAATAAACTTTCATCTTTATTAAGCCTAAATCAAGAGAATAATCCTTAATAACTCATCTAAACCAATTTTTGTCCATCTTTCTAGCTTTTCTTTTTCTTCATCATTATCAAAGTTGAAATAAATTCTTCAAAATATTTCAGTAAGTGGAGTTGTCTTAATCAAAATTAGGCACATTAGTTCTTAAGTCATAGAACCAAATATCCTTTGTATTTCCTATATCAGTTTTAGCTCTATCAAAGAATAGAAACATTAGTTTTACATCCTTGAGCATAGAATATTCCTGTTAGTAATCTCAATATATATGAACATTACATTTATTTAGTAAGTCTTGTCTTTATATCTTTTCCAATTCCACCTTCAAATAACACATGATTGTATACTACCAGCTCTTTGCTTTTCCTGTTAAATTTAAAGAACGATAGATAATTTCTAAGAAGTTTAATTGCTTATTAGATGAAGAATAAACTAAGTCATCTCTTGTTGCTCTTTCTCCACCTGTTCCAAAAGGAGGATTAGTAAAGAATTGAAATCAAAGTTCTTTAACTGTGTTCCTGTTGCAGAAAAGGCATCACCTTTTGTAAGAAATTTCTTCCACTCCATGAAGTAAGGCATCTATTATACCAAGTCTATGAGTATCAGAACAATTCACAGGGCAGAAAAAGCTTTTTCTTTTGAAAAGCATAAACTTCTTCAGATATTCCATAGTAATCATTGTTACTTTCTTTTATATATCTATTTGCAGATATTATAAACCTAATGTTCCAGAGGCTAGTCACAAATTCTTCTTTAGTTGAGGTTTTAGTAACCTTAACAATAGTATCTATTACTCTTGAGTGAAATATTGCCCAGCTCCAGATTTCTTTTTCAGAAGCATTTTTCAAGTAAACCTTCATAAAGGTCTCCAAAGTCTTCTTTATCCACTGAATACCAATCCATTTTATCTATTTCAGAGAAAATCTTTTGGTTAGCAGGTTTCTTCAATATTAGTTTTAGCACTTTTATAGATGATAGCTGTTATTTTCTTTTTGAGCTAAATCTATTAAGCTTTTCTTTGATAGGTAGTTTTTAATCTAAACCATCTAATTTAATAAGAGTATTCCAATCGATATTTCTCGAAATTCCAACTTCAGCTTCATTATCTTGTTCTGCTAGCATTTTTCAAAATAGGATATATGTCAATTCTGTCACATATTCATGATAGGTAATTCCATCATCTCTAATACATTACATAGATTCCATAATTTTTGAACTATTTCATTATTTGTCATTTTCTACTTCCCTTAATTTAGAATGATTTCTTCATTGATAATAGATACAATATCAGCTAATTTATCTTCAAGCTTTTTGGATTAATCTTATTGTAACCACCAAAAATTATCTTTGAATATTCCAGTTGAAAATCTTCCTCTGTCAAATAACTATTTTCTCTTAATTGAGAAATGATTTTTCTATATTTTAATTGAATAGATTCCACCTTCAATCTTTTTATTCTTTTTCAATATTCTGAATCTTCTTCCTTATTCTAAAAATAGTTGAACCTTCACTTTCTTTATATAGCTTAGCATGTCAGCTGAATATTTACATTTTCAACTTTTTCCATAGGCAGAATTTAACTCAGTTTCTTTATATCCATTTTCATCTAAAACATATCTTAATTCTTTTAAGCCTTTTCTTTTTAAATAGTTTTGACTTTTTAACACTTTAAAGCTTCTACTTTATCCTGATTTTTCTTATATACTTTTCAAAATTTTCTAGATAGTCTTCTGGTTTTTCATTTTTACCAGATTTGTCTAACAGTTCTAATCTCATCTTCATGCTCAGATATGATTCTATCTAGTATTTTGAATACTATCTAAGAATATTAGAAAATCTTCTTCTATGTCATCAGGATTTATGCTTTTTAATATATTCAATATAGTCATCAATATTTTTACGTTTCATTTTTCTGATATTTCTAGAATTTATCTCAAACTTATTTTCACCTAAGTCTTTTATTCTTTTCTTTTTCAGAATCTAGCAACAACTTGCTCAATAAAAATATTTTTACTTTCATCAGAAACATCTTTGCATAGTTATCTAATAATTTTCCATTCTATTTGGGATTATTTACAGATTCATCATTGAAAATCTTCATATCTATAGTTTCTAGCAGCATCAAATACCTTATAGCTTGTTTTATCTATTTTCATCATTTTCTAGTAGCTCTACCAAGCATTTGATGATAAAGTATACGGCTTAACCTTTCTTATACAGATTAGCAGGTCTAGGTACATCTACTCCTGTTGTTAATAAATCAACAGTTACCCTATAGGTAGGATAAGTTTCATTTTTAAATCTTAACCAAATGGTCCACGTCCCAACATAACCTGTCATTTTAAATATCATTTCCATATTCATATCAAACATAGCTTGCTTTTGATATTCTTCTTAAGATGAACAACTCATATCTGCATGTTCACTGATAGCCAATATCAATGCCTTTTTCAGGACCTTCTGGATTGATGTAGTCGACCAATGCAGAGCAAACTTCATTAAAGCTTTCTGTTATCACAGATTTATTAAATCAATGTCAAAATCTAGCTCACTGCTAGAACTTCTTTCCTTACTTTTTGAGCTTCAACATCATAGACTTACCATAGTCCCTTTGATAGTGTATTCCTTCTTCGATAACTTTGTTATTATCCCCACAAGGTGGCTCAACATCAACTAAGTATCCATCATAACGGCTTGAGAACAAGAATAACTCATATGTTCTCCAAATATTTCTTGAGTATGAAGGCTGGAGTAGCAGTTAAAGCAATTTTTACAGCTCAAAATAGTCTATCACTGCCTTTGTATTTACTTTTCAAAATCTTTTTCATCGAAAGAAGTCTCTCTTCTTCTTCATATTTCTATCTAAAATATATCCCTCTGTAGCCTCATCTACAATAATACAATCGTATTCTCCAACTGTTAGTTTTATCTGTAGTTTCGTCGTTTGATATAGGATCTTTTTATTAAACTTGTACTGTGGCTTATATGGACTTTTCTATCTTTTATCAGTAGACTTATCATTTAAACCTTTTAACACCATATATTCCACCCAGACTCACATTGTTCTAGTCTTTAACATCATCAAAAGTCCTTTGTTGTTCTCCAAAAGAGTTCTATCCACAACAAATAGAATTTCTTTTAAATTTATTTAGTTTTCAAGTTTCAGATTAAAACCCCAAGGCAGTTCTTGTTTACCTGTTCGTTGCCATAGTAAGTAGAACTTTTTCTTTCCAGAAATAAGGTTTTGCTTCAACTGATTTAATAGCATCCTTTTGATAATATTAAGTCCTAACCAAATTTCATTCCAGATATTCAAAACTTTTCTTCTTTTGATTTTGCAAGCCCATCGTCTTTTTCTCATCAATTCTTTTTAAATCTTTTAGTGAGAAAAAACCTTTAAAACTTTAGGAAAATTACTTTTTTCTAGCATCTAAAACCAAATTCCAGATTTTTCAGGAATCTTTTATTATATCCCCACCATTTGAAAATAGGAAAAGGAGCTTATATTCTCCAAAGTGGTGCACTCATGTTGAGCATTTTCAAATATTTTTCAACATCTTTTGAATATATACGACTGTCTGCATTTAAAGTTGTTGAACATCAGTGTTTAATCTTTTGGTCTAAAATTCCATAAAAGTTTTTCTCCTAAAAACAGAGCATAATCTGCAAAGCCTTTTCTTCCATTTTCTTTATACAAGGCCACAGCTATACAGCAAGATTTTTCTTTTTCAGGTAAAGTTTTATTTGTTTTGTAATTTTAAAACTTTTGTGTCAACTTCCCAACCAGCTTCTACAGTTGTTTATCATAATAAGTCTAGTTTCTTCTTCAGTAAACCTCATTTTCTCTTCTTAGAGATAGCTTTTCATCTTCTAGTTGTCAACTGGATTAGTTCTTAATATCTTCTAATTCTGGATTTCATCAGTTCTTTTCAACTATTTTGATATTCTCATAATCAATATTTTCAGGTTTCTTGTATTCTATAGTTTCTGAATGAATGACATGTCTGTTCCGTATATTTCTTGAAACCAAGCTCCAAGTTTTTACTGCTAATGATAATAAAAGTCAGCTATCGTCACCATGTTCCATGAGCAGCTTTATTTCTTTTACGAAGAGAATGTAAGATGTTATCAATATCATCTGGTACAAACCTGCCTTTTAAAATTAAAAATTTTATCTACAGCTAATGTATGTTTTCATCACAACTAAAATTTAATTTTTATCATGGTATTATTACTTTTCCAAATTGTCTTAGCTTCATGATAGCAGTATTTGATCTTTATATAAAATATACCAGCCATTTCGATTTTAGCTGTTTTGCCAATCATTTTTCTAAAAATTAAAATTTAATACATATGCCTCCAACTTAAAATTTACATTTTCTTATTGACTATTATATCTTATTTAGAAATCAAAATTCCAATAAAAAAGAGTCAGACCATGTCTTACTCACTCTTTGAATCTTACATAATATTACTATTTAACAGCTATAACTCCAATTTCAACTTAATCATCTTTTGAATCTAGCAACTTCAACATAGCTTTTTGCAGGTTTAACTTCACCCAAATATTTGTCATAAACTCCATTTATTTTAGTGAAATCATTCATATCTTTGATATAAACTGTTGCACTAACTACATCTTAAAATCATATCCAGCTTCTTTTTAAGATAGCTCCTATATTTTTTCTAAAGATTGTTTTGTTTGTTCTTCAACATCTTCAGAAACTAATGTCATTACGAAGGAACAAAAGGAATTTGTCCTGATACGTATAAAACTCCGTTTGTTCAATAGCTTGAGAATAAGGTCCTAGCAGCTGGTGCATTTGTTGTGTTAATAACTCTTTTTCATCTAAACATCTCCTTTTTAAATTTATTGTAAAATTAACTTATTTTTACATTATAGAATTTATTTTGTTATTCTGTCAAATATTTTTACATATTGAGTAGTCTAACAATTCTGACATCTTTTCTTCAACTTAAAACATATTTAACCATAGATTTCTGGATCATCTTTTTATTTCTTTAGCAGATAAACTCAAACATCTCCCAAATAGTAGAAATTTTCTCCATTATTTTTCTCTTTACAAAAACATTTATCTCTAGCAGAAATTTTCCACCACCTTCAATAGTTAGTTTGATATCTTTTTAAGGTAACGGCTGATTTTTGAAACCAACTAAAAGTCGACCGTCATAGAAACCCATTTGATAGTCAGCTCTTTTCAGATACCATCCATAGGAGAAAAGATTGAAAATGTCATTTTCAAAGGAGTGTAACCACTAACTTGGAAACCGTTATTGAAAATTTCTAAGTTAAGATACCAAAAATGCTTTTGCTTGAGTATATTCTCCAAAAGTTTTATACTTTTTTCAAAATTATTAGAAGTTATTTTCAGCAAAAGCTAATTATATTGAATGTCATCTATTAAAATTTTAAAATAAGGATTGCTACTTATATGAGTTTTAAATTCTCATCTAAGAAATAGTACCTTCTTTTTCTATATAGCACAGGCTCAAAAGATTTGTTGTAGACAGAGTAATAAATATTTTTTAGACAGATGTTCAAAAGCATTTTCTTTTATTATTCCTCCTGATTAATTAAAGATATTATCTTTCAATATTTTTCTCAACTTCTTTTCTAGATTTAATTTTTCTTTCAGGGCAGTTCTTTAACATCAACATCTCATGTACTCTTTTTGCAGAGTAAAGAAAGGTTGATAAGAATATCAAGAATCTCTTTCACGCTATTTAAATGAACCTGCCTCTCATGTTTATATATATTTTAAGACTCGTCTAATCTTTTTGTACTTTAAAATCACAGTGGTGACAAACATATTCTTTATAGAAATCATATAGATAGGGAACTTTACCTAATTGACTTTTCAAGCTAATTTCAAAGTCTTTCTATAAGTTTTCTATTAGAAAATTAACCCTATGATATTTTCAAAAATCTTTCCTTTGAAAATTTCATCAAAACTTAGAGAGCTTTCCCAGCTAGAAAAGTCAGTTGCATCTATAAGGAAAATCTTTTCACAAATCTTTTATCATAGCTATTATTTTGAGATATTGGTTGAATTAAGAAATTTCTTTTCTCATAATTACTAATAGAAATCTAAAACTACAGTATAAGCTTTATGCTTTTTCTTAAACCTCACCCAGTTGTTGAATATATACTATTGCAGAAGTAGGTCTTAAAAAGTATCACTTGATTGACACAAGGTATATTCACTTTCATTGAATATATCCACGATATGATATATTCTATTTCTCCTTCTTCTAGCTTCTTTACAGCTTCTTTCCTTCATTATCAGAATTTCAGAACTTAAAGCAAGGGCTTTACACTTGTTCTATAAAATTTTCAATCAATATTTTAGCTTCAACCTTTGACTAGACAATGTATTTTCTCCACTATATGAATAATACTTATTTTTCTCGAAATATGTCTCACCTTTCATCAGAAGTAAGATTTTTATAGATGTCATTCTATGCTTTCACCATCATCATTTGCAATATCTGAAATCCCCAAAATAATGGAAAGGACAAAGCAGTTCTTCTTCATAGCATCTTGCAAACGGATTTCTGAGGCTACATTGTAATTAAATAGTTGATAAATATTGAAAGTCATCTGTTCTTTCAGGAGTTGCAGTTATACCCACAGAAACTTAGGTTTAAAATATTCAAAAATACTTTTGATAAGCTCTAGCCCACCATGATGAACCTCATCTAATACGATATAGTCATAAATAGTCTCGATATTCAGTCTTTCTCTAAAGTTTGTCCATACAAAACTACTTCATCTTTTATTATTTATTTGAAAATTAGAATCACTTTCTAACTTTTTATCCTTTGAACTTTCTTTGATAACTGATTTTAGATCTTTCAAGTTAACTTTTCTATGTGCTACTAAAAGTATCTTTCTTTGCCTCAGCTTGCTTAACATCACACGAAAGATAGGTTTTACCTGTTCCTGTTGCACTGATACAAGGCTCTATCGTTTTCTGTTCTCGTTTTTCCAAATTTTATAGCTCAGGCTTGCATAGAATTAGCTTAATTTCATTTCAACTATATTTTGATTATTATATTCAATTAAGTCTTTTTAAATTTGTTCATCTCTTTCTGATAAGCTTTATATCTTCTTCTGGTTAGTTTTTAAATTATCAAACCTTTTATTAAAAGTTTCTAAAATGGATTTTAACTTATCTTCCATTCCTCAAAAGAATCTACTTTATATTCCATTCAAAATTAACAGTCAGCTCTTGAGTTAGATTACTACTCCTACAATTAAAGTCCAAATATTTCCTTTCTAAAGAAATATGCTTTTAGTATGATGCTTTCTATTAGTTGCAAACTTTAAATCTATATTCTTGTATGATAGAGTTTCTTTAAGGCTTTTTGGCTCGTAGTACAGATAATCTCCTGTTAAAATCTTTTCCTTTTAATTCCTATTTTCAAGATTTTTAATTCTTCCAAAAAGAGACACTCCATAGTTATGAAAGCAACAGAGATGCAAATCTGCCACAATCCTCAGTATTTTCAAGTCTCGTAACAATCTCTCTCCATTGGCTATTAACTCATATTGATATTTCTCATCTGAATTCTATATTAAAATCTATACTACTTGTTTTCAATGCTTCTAGTCAAAATGTTTTCCACTTTATACTTCCCAAAAAGTTTTTCTTTTTATTTTAGCATAAACATGATGTGCATGATATATAATCAAAACATAACTATATTTTAGAGGGGAATGAAAAATGAGTAATAATAACGATGATTTGTTTGAATTTTGGATTGGTATTTTTACATTATTTGTCATTGTTATACAGCTAATTTGAAGCTAAAATAGATGAGGCTATTGCAAGAATTAGAACTGAGAAAGCATAAAAATGCTTGAAGAAGGACCTTCAATTTCTACTAATGAAATAAACTTAGTAGCGCATTCATTTGATAATCTAGAATACGACACCAAAAAGAAAAATCGAATCTATGAGAGGAGCTCAACTTACAGCCCTGAAACTGAAACCATTAGTATCTAGTAGTTTCAGTTATTAAAGCATCTTGAAATATATTATTTTTAATTAGCAAAAAAGTGACTATCACATATGCCTGACTATTTTCACATATTAATTTTGACTTTTGTTTCAAATATATCTCCTTTTTAGTGTAGAAAGTAAAATCTAATTATAAGTATACTATAAAAGATTAATGAATATTCATATACAATGACTTTTTAAAATATGTAATATAATATAATGTAGAAAATCTTTAAAAAGGAGAAGGAACGAAAAATAGAACTTTATAAAAAGTTTTTTCAAACTCAAAAAGACCTATTCAAAATCTATACTTTCTAGAATTGAAAATACTTTAAGAAATGATTTTCATATATAATAGTAATGCTATTGAAGGAAATTCACTTATAAGACAGGAAACAGAAGTCATATTAGAATATGGGTAACTGTAAAAGGGAAAACCTTTAAAAGATCATCTGAAGTAAAAAGGACAAGAATATGCTATTAACTTTTTGAATAATATAATTAAAGAAAATGAAGTTTTATCTCTCTAGACTTATTAAAGAATTTCTGCGTTTTATTTTTGGGACCAGTTGATCCTGAGATTGCTGGGCAATTTATTTAAAAACAAGATAGAGGTTCAACTCTTTGAGACATCTGATCCTATTTTTGTGAAAAGAAGATTTAGAAAAACTTTTAAAAGATTATTTTTCTCAACTGAAAAATATATTGAGAAAGATAGCTACCTCTATGCTAATTTTGAAAAATACATCCTTTTTCTGATGGAAATGGAAAGAACAGGTAGATTGGTACTGAATTTTGAACTTATGAAAGCAGGATACTCCATTTGTATAATAAAAATGAAGATAGATTAGAGTATTATGATAGTTTAAATGAAGCTCAGCAAATAATAATTCATGATGAAATTATAAAAATTTGTTGAAGAAAAATTTAGAAAAACTTTTGAATTTTTACTTTGAGCATATTTCTAATAATTGGCAGGAAGAATTTGAAATGTTTTGTAAGGAGGAAATATATGATAACAACTCCTATGTTATTTAGAAAAGAAAATAAATATCTTATGTTACATAGAACAGAAATGATATAAATAAAAATAAATGGTTAGGGAGGGAGGAAAAGTTAGAAAAAGGGTGAAACTCCTGGAGCAAATGCTTAATAAGAGAGGTAAAAAGAAGAAACAGGACTAGATTTAATAGACTATGTTCATAGAGGCATAGTAATTTTTAATTATAATGATGATGAGCCACTAGATATGTATTTATATACTTCTAAAAATTTTTCTGGAGAAATCCAAGAATGTTCAGAGGGGAGATTTAAAATGGATAGATAAATCTGAAATATAAGTTAAATCTTTTGGGAGGGGACAGAATTTTAGAATTGTTAGAAAAGATGCTCCTCATTTGATTCTTAATTATGAAAATGATAATTTATTGTCATCAGAATTGAAATTTATGAAAAATAAAAATAGCAGATGTATAAAAATTTGGTATAATAAAAAGAATAAAAATATTATAATTAACTTAAATTTTAATTGCTATTGTTAGCCATTAATATTTCAAGAGCTCCACAAGATGCTCTTTCAATATTAATGGATCAGTCGCAGTAGCCTGTTTAGAAATATTTCTTTTTATTATAAAATTTAAAAAGTGAGGTAAATAATGTTTATAGATGAAGTTATTATAACAGTTAAAGCTGGGAATGGTGGAGACGGTCTCAGCAGCTTAGAAGAGAAAAATTTATTCAATTTGAGATCCAGATGGTGGAGATGGAGGAAAAAGGTGAGATGTAGTCTTTCGTAGCTGATTCCAATATCAACACTTTTATTGACTTTAAATTTAAGAAATTATTTAAAGCTCAAAAATGGAGAAAATGGACAAAAAGAAACAAATGTATGGAAAAAGGTGAAGATTTAATTATTAAAGTTCCAGTTGGGAACACAGTTAGAGACTTCACAACAGGAAAAATTAATTTTGATATGAATGTAAATGGTGAGCAAAAGAGTTTTACTAAAAAGGTGGAAAAGGTGGATATGGAATGTGCACTTTTAAAAAAACTCTGTAAGAAAAGCTCCAAAGATTGCAGAAAAGGTGAGAAGGAGCAGAAATAAAAGTTAAGTTAGAATTAAAACTTTTAGCTGATGTGGCTCTTTGTTGGATATCCATCAGTTGGAAAAATCAAGTTTTATAAATAAGGTTTCAGCTGCAAAATTCTAAGGTAGGAAGTCTACCACTTTTACAACTCTTGAGCCAAAACTTGAGTTGTTAGATTAGAAGAAGGAAAATCTTTTGTTATAGCAGATATACCAGGCTTATTGAAGGTGCTCATGAAGGTGTAGACTAGGAGATAAATTCTAAGACATATTGAAAGATGTAAAATGATTTATCATATAGTTGATGCTGCTGAGATAGAAGGTAGAGATTGTATTGAAGATTTTGAAAAATCAATGAGGAATTAAGAAAATTCAGTGAAAAATTAGCAAATAAAAGCAAATAGTTATTGCTAACAAAATGGATTTAATTTGGGATATGGAAAAATTTGAAAAATTTAAAAGCTATTTAGCAGAAAAAGGAATTGAAATCTATCCTGTATCAGTGCTTTTAAATGAAGGTCTAAAAAGAAATTTTATATAAAACATATGATATGTTATCTAAAAATTGAAAGAGAACCCTTTAGAAGAAGAAGTAGATATCACAAAATTATTAAAAGAATTGAAGATAGAAAAAGAAGACTTTGAAATCACAAGAGATGAAGAAGATGCAATAGTTGTTGGTGAAGAATAGTAGATGATGTTTTAGCAAAATATGTAATAGGTATGGACGATGAATCACTTATTACTTTCTTACATATGATGAGAAATTTAGGATTGGAGGAAGCTCTACAAGAATTTGGTGTACAAGATGGAGATACAGTAAAAATAGCAGATGTAGAGTTTGAATATTTTGAATAAGGCTATTGTTATAGCAGGACCTACTGGAGTTGGAAAGACTAAAATCTCAATAGATTTAGCAAAATTATTGAATGCTGAGATAATTTCTTCCGACTCTGCTCAAGTCTATAAAGGCTTAAATATTGGAACTGCTAAGATAAGTGAAAAAGAAAAGCAAGGAGTAGAACATCATTTAATAGATATAGTTGAACCAATAGTAAAATACAGTGTTGGGAATTTTGAAAAAGATGTAAATAGGATATTAAATCAAAATCCTGAAAAGAATTTTCATGTTGGTTGGAGGAACAGGACTATATATAAATTCAGTAACTAATGGACTATCTGTTTTACCAGAAGCAGATAAAAACTAGAGAATATTTAGCAAGTTTAGATAATCAAACTTTGTTTGAACTAGCTTTAAAATATGATGAGGAAGCAACAAAGGAAATTCACCCCAACAATAGAGTTAGACTTGAAAGAGTTGTCAGTTTTTTATGTTGACTAATCAAAAAATTTTTCAGAGCTTTCAAAAAGAATATTAAGAACAATAATTTTAAATTTTTAAAAGATAGCCTTTGGAAAGAAATAGAGAAGAACTTTATGATAGAATTAATAAAAAGAGTTGATATAATGTTTTGAAGAAGGCTTTAGTTAAAGAGGTAGAAAAATCTTTATAAAATATATGGAGAAAAATTATATAGTTTAAATATAATTGGTTATAATGAACTTATAGATTATTTTTAATGGACTTAGTAGTCTTGAAGAAGCAAATTATAAAAATTAAATTAAATTCAAGACATTATGCTAAGAGACAATTTCACATGGTTTAAGGCAGATAAAGAATATGTGTGGTTTAATCTTTCAGAGGTTTCAGAAGAGGAAGTTGTTAAAAAGAGTACACATATTGTTTAATATCAAGTCTTGATTTAATTGTTTTTATGTGATATGATAAAAAGTAGAGGTGTCTATTATGAAAAATTATATTATTAATTGCAATGGTTTTTTATTAATATCATGCTCTAATAATAACTATGTACAAAAAGGTTTTTTTCTCAAAATGAAAAACAAGCATTGATTTTTATTTAAAGACAAGATAAAGAGTAATTTAAGTGAAAATAATCTTGCTTACATTAAAGAGAACACAAAAAGATAGTTATAGAAACAGATATATTTTAGAAAAATTACAAAATATCGACTTTACAAAATTGAATATATTTGTAGTCTCAGCTATCTTATACAAACTGAGTATCCTAGTTCGATATTAGCTCTGAATATGAACTGAAGATACTTATTATTTTGATTTGATCTTTATCTATGACAAACAAAAATAAGAAATGGTTAATATTTGACTTTAAAAGAAAAGGAGTGAGCTCTATGAACAATTTTTGATGAAGAAATAAATAGAAATAAAATATTTATTCCATCTTTTTTAGAGGCTTTATCCACAGTTAGAGCTATGATCAGAGTTTATCTCAGAGAACATCATATAAGTGAGTTAGATGAGATACAAACTACTATCAGTTGTAGATGAACTAACTACTAATGCAGTAGAGCATGCTTATAGTGATAGTCAAGGTGAGATAGAAAGTAGTGCTAAATTATTATAATAAACTATTTTCTTAACTGTTGAAGACTTTTGGTAGAGGTTTTGATGAAAGTTTAGACAGTAAAGAAGACGGTGGGTTTGGTTTATCAATTGCTAGAAAGTTAGTGGATGTTTTTTGAAAATTGAAAAGAAAAGCAAAAGGTACTATTATTAAGGTAGAGAAAAAAGATTAAGGAGGCAGTATAAAATGGAAAATAACTTTTGAAATTTTTAGAAAGAATGAAAGATGATATACAAATTATAGAGATTAACGGAGAACTAGATGCTTTTTGTTGCCCCTAAATTAAAAGAGACTTTTTAGTAAAACTTATTGAAAAAGATATCAATAAGTATATTGTTGATTTTAAAGGACTTATCCATATCAACAGTCTAGCTATGGGAATTTTTGAGAGGAAAGTTACAAACAGTTAGAGAAATGGGTGAGATATTAAGATAGTAAATCTTAATAAACATATCCAAACCATATTCGAAACAATTGGTCTAGACGAAATATTTGAAATATACAAAAATGAGGAAGAAGCATTAAAAAGTTTCAAATAAAGTAGTCTGAAGGGTAGTGTATGAATTTATTGATATTTTTAGGCTTTAGTTATATTAGCCTTTAGCTTTTAGTCTTTGCAGTATTTCTTTTAAAAAATCTGTTATAGATAGACAAATTGAGAAAGCTAAATGATTTAGAAGATGAAGTAGAAAAAGCTAAATTAAAAAGCAAAAAGAAATTGTAGAAGAAGCAGAAAAAGATGCTGGTTCTAAAAGCTAAAGAAATTGAATTAAAAGGCTAAAGAAAAAGCTTACCAAATAAAAGAAGAGGTTGAAAAAGGAAGCTAGAAATTTAAAAATGAAATAGCTCAAAAAAAGAAGCTAGAATAGTAAAAAAAGAAGAAATTTTAGATGGAAAAATTGAAAAAGCTGAAAACAAAAAGTTTAGAATTAGAAAAAAATTAATAATGAACTTGAAGCAAAAAGAAAAGAAATTGATGAATTAAAAGTTAAAACAAGAAGAAGAACTTTCAAGAGTGAGTGAACTTACTAAAGCAGATGCAAGAGAAATCTTACTACGTAAAATAAGAGAAGAACTTACTCATGATATGGCTGTAACTATTAGAGAGTTTGAAACTAAAACTTGATGAAGAAAAAGAAAAAAATCAGCCAAAAATTCTATCAACTGCTATTGGAAAAGCAGCAGCAGACTATGTGGCAGATGCAACAGTATCTAGTTATCAACTCTACCTAATGATGAAATGAAGGGTAGAATAATTGGTAGAGAAGGAAGAAATATAAGAACAATTGAAGCTCTAACAGGAGTTGATGTTATTATAGATGATACTCCAGAAGCTGTTGTACTATCATGTTTTTGATGGAGTTAAGAGAGAAATTGCAAGACTTACAATAGAAAAAAATTAATTACTGATGGTAGAATACATCCCAGGTAAGATAGAAGAAATTGTAAATAAATGTAGAAAAAGAAGTAGAAAAAGAAATAATTGCTGCTGGTGAGGAAGCTTTAATAGAACTTTCATACCATCTATGCATCCTGAAATTATAAAAAAACTTTAGGAAGATTGAAAATATAGAATAAGCTTATGGTCAAAAATGTATTGACTCACTCAATAGAAGTTGCAAAAATTGCTTCAACAATGGCTGCTGAAATAGGAGCTAATGTAGAACTTGCAAAAAGAGGAGGTCTACTTCATGACATAGGTAAGGTTCTAGTAAATGAAATAGAAACTTCACATGCTATTGTTGGTGGAGAATTTGTAAAGAAATTTGGTGAAAAGCAAGAAGTTGTAAATGCTGTAATGGCTCACCATAATGAAGTTGAATTTGAAACTGTTGAAGCTATTCTTGTTCAAGCTGCTGATGCTGTATCTGCATCAAGACCTGGAGCTAGAAGAGAAACTTTAACTGCCTACATTAAGAGATTAGAAAATCTTGAAGAAATTGCTAACTCTTTTGATGGAGTAGAATCATCTTATGCTATTCAAGCAGGAAGAGAACTAAGAATAGTAATTAATCCTGATAAAGTTAGTGATGATGAAGCAACTTTAATGTCAAGAGAAGTAGCTAAGAAAATAGAAGATACTATGCAGTATCCAGGACAAATTAAAAGTTACTATTCTAAGAGAAACAAGAGCAGTGGAGTATGCAAAGTAGTATTTAATTAAGATTTAGAGGACTTTTTTTGGAATAAGAACTAAAAAGGTCTCTTTTTCTATTGTAAAACTGTTCATTTTATGTTAAAATAAAAATATATAAAAGTTTTTTTAATTTTTAAAGAAGTATTTAAAATTAATACTTAAGAAGAACTATGGAGGTGTTTTTATGTCAGAATTAGGAAATATAAGAATAGCAGATGAAGTGGTAAAAACGATAGCAGCAAAAAGCAGCAGGAGATGTTGAAGGTGTTTACAAACTAGCTGGTGGAGTTGTTGATGAAGTTAGTAAAATGCTTGCAAAAAAAGACCTACTAATGGAGTTAAAGTTGAAGTTGGAGAAGTAGAATGTAGTATAGAAGTTTACTTTAGTTATAAAATATGGTTATCAAATTCCTAAAGTTGCTGAAGCAGTTCAAAAAGCAGTTTTAGAAGAAGTATCTAAATTAAGTGGACTAAAAGTTGTTGAAGTTAATGTTTATATTCAAAATATTAAAGTAGAAGAAGTACAGAAGAAGAAACAACTGAAGAATACGAAGACTAATTTTAGGTGGTATATATTATGTTGAAAAAAATTAATATTTTTTTCTTTGCTTGATAGGAATATTTTTAATATCTCTAGTTGCTTTTAAACTACATACTTTTTACCAGGTCAAATTGTATATGATAACCCTTTATGCTGAAAAGATAACAAGTTTTCCAATATAAGATGATTATTTTAGTTATAGCTGCTCTATATCTTTTTATATGTATTATCAAATTTTTTTAGTCTATTTGAAAGAAAAAGATTATGAAAAGAAAACTGAAAATGGATTATTAAAAATATCAAAGGCTACTATCAATAATTATGTTATGGATTTATTGAGAAGAGATCCTGATATTACAGGAATAAAAAAACAGTTAGTGAACTAAAAAGGTAATAAAGTTTTTATTAATATAAATGTGAAACTATTAGCTAAAAATGAATATAGCTAATAAGATTTCATATCTTCAAAAATTTAATAAAAACAGACTTAATGGAAAAATCTAGGGTAGATGTTAATAAAGTTGTAGTTAATATAGCAAAAATTGAAAGCAAGAGAAAAAGAAAAACAAATGATGAAGTTCTAATGAAGTCCCTGCTGTAAATGTTGAGGGAGATAATGTAGAGGTGAATAATTAATGTTGCCAGATAATATTTTAGAAGTTTTACTAGAAAAGATTATTAATAATTGGAGAAAAGTCTACGGGTCTATTTTTAGGCTTCATAGTTGGGCTAACTGTAGTCAATTATGGTATATTAAAAGCTATTGTAATCTTTGCATTTGCTTTTTATAGGCTATAAGCTAGGAGATTCTTCATTTACAAAAAAAGATGAAAAACGATTATAAAACAGATTAAAAGAGGATTAATCAAATGAAAGAAAATTTTTTGGAGAAGAAACTAAGAGCTGAATAAGACTTGTAAGAGAAGAACTTTTTAAAATAGTTTTTGGAGTTGAAGCAACTGAATCAACTTCTGAGGAATTAGAAAAAGCTTTTGATATTTACTTTATCTAACAATGAAGATTTTGTTTCAACTTTAAATGAAAGTCAATTAAAGTTTTTTACAAACTTCTGTTAAAGGAATAAGTGAAAATTACGATAATATCAAAGATACTATCAAAGCTAATACTCAAAATTGGGCTTATGAAAGAATAGGACTTGTGGAAAGAACTTTATTAATCATAGCAACTTATGAGTTTTTGAAAGGCAAATACCCCTATTGAAGTTGTTGCTAATGAAAACCGTTGAGTTAGCTAAAGAATATGGTAATGAAAAGTCTTATGAATTTGTAAACGGTATTTTGGCAAATATAGGAAAAACTAAATAATAAAATAAATGGTGTTGAAAACTTTCAACACCATTATTTTTTTATAATTTAAAAATGTTTTGTTTAATATACCCTAAAAGCAGCTAGTACAGTAGCTGTTCTAAGTAATTTTTGTAATTTTAGCTGAAAGAATTTTTATTAAAAATCTTCTATTATAGTTTCTATAAGTTTCCATATTCTTCACCTCTATTTCTAAGCTACTATATCTAAGTCTATTATATAGTAAAATATTTTGAAAGTCAAGGTATAATATAATAAAATATTTTATTTTTCTTAAATTCTTCTTGAAAGAATTTAAATCTAATCCTTTCAAGACTCTTTTCAAGTAAAAAGAGGTAATTTTTCAGGATTACAAGCAAAAGCAAGGAATACCCATTGAAGAGATTTTTTTCCAGCCATTTGTGAATCATAGTAAGGTTGTCCATCACCTGAAATCGCAAGAAGACAGACAACTATTACTCCTGAATCTTTCATTTCTTGTAAATGTCTTAACATTCCTCCACGATTTCCACCTTCCATAAGGTCAGAAATTAAGAAAAATATAGTCTTTTTAGGATTTTCAATATAGTTCATACAATAGGTGATAGATTTATTGATATCAGTACCACCACCTAATTGGAAACCATATAGTAAAATCAACAGGATCATCAGATTTTTTTCTGTTAAATCCACAATATTAGTATCGAAAAGCAACAATACGAGTCTTTAGTGCAGCATACTTGCTAAGATACAAGCCATTACTGAAGAATATATAACAGATTCTCCCATAGAACCACTCTTTGGTCTATATCTAAAATAACTGTAAATTTACTTGAAGGATTAGTACTAGCTCTCTCAAAGAAATAGTAATGTTCAGGAATAATTTTTTTCAATTCTTTATTATAATTTTTATTCCTCTTGATAGTTCTCTTTAAAGTCAAGTGCTGAGGCTGAAGGAATAGGAGAATGTTGTCTCTTATTAAGTGCAGCTCTAACAGCTCTTTCTTATATCACTTTCTAATAATTTATTTATTTCTTCACAATTTTTGATAAAGGCTCTACACTTTCTTTTACTATGTTTAGGAATTTGATCCTTTAAAAAGCATAATTGTAGATGCAAGACTTATATCAGGTTCAACTTGTTCCAATATTTCAGGCTCAAAAATTAATTGCTTTAAAACCACATCTATCCATAGCATCAGTTTGAATAATCTTAACTAATTCTTTATCAAATAAATCTCTAACATCTCCAAGCCATTTACTTATTTGAGGGTTAGAAGGTCCTCTTCCAGCACCTAAGGCAGCTTCACCCATAAATTTTCCTGTGGGATTATAAATGGCATCTAAAGCTCTATCCATAAGCCAATCTTCTTCGCTAAGAGAAGAAATAGCTTCAGAGTTCATAGAGGAGAAAGGTATCTTGAGTATCTTTTTCCCTAATATTAATCTCCAACGTTTTATATCTTCTTTATAGTCCATCATTCCCCCTAAATATCATCAAAATCAAAGTCATCAAGGCTTGAAATTATTTCAGCTTCTTCTTCTTTTAAATCTTTATTCATAGCTTCACTAACAGCAATCTTATTTAAGCCCCATATTTCAGCCATATTTTCAGCTATATCATGTTTTTTCATTAGAAGAAAAATCAGCAAAAGGCTCTTCTTAAAAATACTAAAGGCTCTTTTAAACTCATCTTCATCTAAGGCTGAGATATAGTCTTGAAGTTTTTCCCAAAGCCCAAGTCTTGCAATTAGAGTATAGTGATTTTTCATTGATAGTCCTTCAAACCAACTTGCTCCTAAATCAGCAGGTATAGCTTTTTGATAATCTTCTTTCAACCTCTAAATCCAAGTTCATCATTAGAAATTTTTCCAGTTTCAAGCAAGATTGCCATAGCAAGTCCTGATATTTTAGTGTTTAAATTGTCTCTTTTTGCAACTTCAGTAAGAAGTGCATACCATCTTTCTCTATCTAAAAAGTCATGATTTTCAACCACATTATGTAAGGCTATTATAGCTTCAGCAAGTTCAATAGCTGCATTAGCATCACAGAATGCCTCAGTAGGTAAGATTAAACAAGCTCTTAAAAAAATAGTTGCTCAAGTATTGGTATAAGTACATCTCTATCTAATTTTCTAATATCTCCATAACGTAACATTATAGAAAGAGTAGTTGAAGTTTTAGCAAATTTCATTGATAGGAATATCATCAGCCATACAACTTTGTAAAGCTTGAAATGCTTGTTCCAAACTCTTAGGGCAGTCCACACAAAAAGCATCTTTTACAATTTCTGCAATCATAGATATAGAACTTGAATTTTTCTATTCTTTGATTTAATTCAAAAAGCAGTTGCAAATTCATAGTATCTCCTTTTAAAAATAGCTTCTACTATTTCTATTTCTGCCTCAGGAGTCCATTGTAAAACCCAATCTTCTGCCCAAGTTTTTATTATCTTGTACCTTATCAAGAAAAATTAACAAAAGAAATTTTTAAGAACTCTTAATCTATGGAAAAAAATAAGAACGTTCTAAGTCTAAGAAAGCAAGTTTCAGATTTTTACTCTTATATTTTCTCTAAATCTAATCTCAATTCTGTAGCAGTCAATGTTTGATATTTTTCAAGTTTTCAAATTCTTTTAATATAGAATAGAAATCAGATTGTATAGAAGTTTGTATAGAGTCCTGTGGTATTTTTTTCCAATCTTCTTTCCAACTTCTGTGTTTGCCATAGCTAAAACTATTTCTGAGTGGCTACCCTGAGCCTACAAGTTATAGCAGCATCTTGCATATCTTTAAGAGTAGGGAATTTTACTATTATGTATATTAGCTAAAGAAATTGCAAGCTGTACTGCTTCAATAATTTGTGCAGATGATACCATATTTCCACTTGTTCTTTGAAAATCAGCTAATCTACTTAAATATCCATAAACTGCATAATATATATCTTCCTTATTTAAGCCCTTCCATAGTAGTTCATAATAGCCAGGTGCTTTATTTCCAGCTCCATAGTTAGAATAAGTTGATAACTTATAGTAAGAATAAGGCATTAAAGTCTTTTTTTGTTTCCACTTTTTTTAATAGATTAAATTCTTCATCACTTAGGAAATTGCCTTTTTCTATCCCTTCTATATGGAAAGCTCCAACAACCATAGCTATTTCATTTATCTTAAAGCCTTCTTCACATAGTTCAGCAACTTGCTTACACATATAGGCTTCTCTTATAATATTTTCAGCATCTGATTTAGTATTTGCTAAAGTAAGTTCTCTTAGATTTGTTCCATAGTCTCTAGCTCCACTACGATATGCCTGATAATCGGCTGCCTGTTCCATAACTCTTTCCCAAAAGACTTCACTGTCACTATCTTCTGAAAACTCATCAATCTTTCTATGAATATAGCTATTTAAACTTTCTTCAGAAGGATTTTCTCCTTTATTCTGTATAGCCAAGAAAACAGATGAAGGTAGGTCACAAAATCTACATTCAACCTTATTTTCCTTTTGCCCATAGAATAGCTTGATATTCAGGTGAGAATTCTGCAAAAGGATATATAATAGTCTGTATAGGTGCTTCCAAAGTATAGGCCATTATAGCAATGGGAGGAACAACTTTTTAGCTGTGATTTTTATCCATTAAATCAGTAAAATCAGAAGGTGCTTCTATTAAAACAACTTTGGGTTGCACTTCATCTAGGTATTTTCTTACATAATATGCTCCTGCTGGTGAAAAATGCCTAACTCCAAAAAAATATGAGGTTTATTCTCATTTTGTTTTTCATATTTTTTTCCCACCTTTTATTTGCTAGTTTTATTAAGTTCTTTACATTCTTTGTAAAGGTTTAGCCATTCAGAACCTCTTTTTTTCATAATATTTTCTAAATATTCTGTCCAGATTTGTCCATCTTTACTATCTTCTTTAACAATAGCCCCTTGTAGACCAGCAGCTAAATCATAGTCAGATATTTCTCCATCTCCAAAACTTCCAGCTAAGGCCATACTATTTGCAAGTAGAGATATAGCTTCTGCTGTTGAAAGAACATTAGTAGTAGTTTTTATTTTTTGTTTTCCATCTAAAGTAAGACCTTGTCTAAGTTCTCTAAACACTGTGCAAACTTTTTCTATAACTTCATCTTCTGGTAATTTTGCATTTAAGTCTAGGTTGCTAGCAAGTTGCTCAACTCTTGTTCTAACTATATCTATTTCAGCTTCAAGAGAGTTAGGACTTGGTAAAACCACAATGTTAAAACGACGTTTTAAGGCAGCTGACATTTCGTTAACTCCTTTATCTCTTGTGTTAGCAGTTGCAATTATAGAGAAACCTTTTTTAGCAGGAATTTCTAAATTAAGTTCAGGTACAGATAGTCTTTTTTCTGACAATAAAGAGATTAAAGCATCTTGTACTTCTGAGGCACAACGAGATATTTCTTCCACTCTTGCAATAGCTCCATCTTCCATAGCTCTATATATAGGACTTGGAATTAAGGCTTCCTTTGTAGGTCCTTCAGCAATAAGCATTGCATAGTTCCAAGAATATCTTATTTGTTCTTCTGTTGTTCCTGCTGTACCTTGAATAACTCTTGTTGAATTTCCATTTATTGCAGCAGTCAAATGCTCAGATAACCAAGATTTTGCTGTTCCTGGTTCTCCAATTAAAAGTAAAGCTCTATCTGTTACTAAAGTTGAAATAGCTATTTCAACTAATCTTTTATTTCCAATATACTTAGGAACTATAGTCTTTTTTACCAACTTTTTCCACCACAAATATATGTTAATACCGACTTTGGAGACATCTTCCAACCAGTAGGTATAGGATTTTTCTGCCTTTGATTAAAAGCATCTATTTCTTCTGGAATAGTTGTCTGCTGTCAGTCTTTGAACTTCTTCTTTTTACTCATTTTTTATAACTCCTTTACTTTTTACTCCATTTTTAATCTATCTAATCTATCATCACTCATATATGAAAGTGTTTTCAAAAATCTTTTAGTTGAATCTAAAATATAATCTCAATATTATCTTGGCTATATTTTAAAGATTCTATTGCAATTTCTTTTCATTTCCTTAGACCCATTTTCAATGCAATATTTGTAAAAATCATTTTTCATCTTCTTTAGCAATACTGGAAATAATATCCAATCTAGCAAGCATTTTCTTTTTCTATACCAGGGAAAAATTCATCTTTTTGCAATGGAACTATTTCCTTTCTTTGTTTTTAATTTTTTTGTTGCTAGATTAATAACCTTTGAATATTTATTAGAAAGACCTTTTATCATATAGCTTTTTAGACGAAAATCATCAAATATATCAGCATTATTGTTAATAGCATCTTGTATAATGAATAGATTTCCTTCAGTGAAAGCATAGACAAGAGGACTTAATTCACTATAATGAAGTTCCTTGTAGTAGTCTTTACTCTTAGCAATAGTTTTTATTTCTTGAGGCTCATTACCTGAATAAGTTGTAGCTTGAGTGCAAAGAACAGCATCAACTAAAGCAACTAAGTCTAAAAATAGATCACATTTATCCTCATCATTTGTGCTTATCAGTTCATTTCCCATATCATATATTTGTTTAAATACTTTTAGCAATAGTACTATATTCTTTAAGATGTTCAACAGCTCTTTTTAGACGGAAGTCATCTTTAGCTAAGTTAATTCCAACAACTGCTACATTTTCAAGTCTATTTTTTTAATTCATATAAAGGTTCAAAAATTCATCTTACCCTTCTCCTTAAAAACCTTATAAGTCCTTTACTTTTTACTCCACTATTTAATTTATCTAACCAAGTTTGGCATAAATCTCTTTGTTGATTTTTGAATAGTTTTTATATTTTTTTCTAATAATTCTTCAATTTGAGCTTTTTAAATCTTCCTCTGATATAGGAATTTTTATTTATGAAATCAGAAATATAATTTAATCTATAAGAGATTAAATATATGTTTTTTTCCTACATCCATCTTACCCTACAAGAAAAGTCTTTATAATTTGTCCAATCCAATTTATTTAAAAATTCTATATCAGAAAAGATAAGGTGTACGAAGAAGTGTTATATTATAGTAAAATTCTCCAAACTTTTCTTTTTCAATCCTTTTATATTTGGATTGTATAAATATCTAAAAATCTCCATGAGATGAAGCTATAATAATCCCAATTTCCTGTTATCTCTGTGCTAGTACCTAAGATAATATCATACCATTTCTTATCAAAAGCCATCTAACTTTATTTGTATAGGATAACCAACGATAGTATCTGGCCATTCTAAAATATATTCCTTGTTTTTCTTCATCATAATGTATACGTAAAAATTACTTGGAACATATCTCTAAAGTCTTCTTGTATCTTACGTTCTTCTTTCTTTTTAGAGTAATTTCTCTGATGAAAGTATTAAACAATTCTCTTATTTCTTCTCTTTCTTTTCCTGCTCCTGCATACTTAGAGAAATTTTTTTATAAACAGTTTCAGCCTTATCTTTAATAAGTGAAATTAAGAATTCTTGTTGTAAAAATTCTCCTTCATATTCTTTTAGCTAATTCTTTAACTACATCAATAACATCTTTATCTAAGTCTTTTGCTATGTAGAAATTTAAAATTCTTTTTATTTCATATTTATTGAAAGGGTATAGCTCTTTACAGAATAATAAACTTTTTCTCATTTCTATTTTTTTAAAAATAAATGGAGATACTTTTAAGAATATCATATTCAACAGTTTTTCTTTTCTTCTGCTGTTTTTAATGTCTTATTTTTTTGTTTCTGTTACATAATTTTCTATAAAAGTCATTTATGTAATCTAATGCCCATTGTTGATCTGTTCCTCTTAAATATTCAAGATTATCCAAAGTTTTTCTTTTTAAGGAATTTACCCCATTCTTCAGCAGCTCTATTATCACTCATATATGAAAAGTGCTTCAAAAGCTTTTATTTTTAAGTTTACCTTTTTTTCTGTTTTTAGTTAAATCTAAAAGATAATCAATATTGCTTTGGTCAAAACTTAAATATCCTATTGCATCTTCTTTCACTTTCTTTAGAGCCATTTTTCTATACAGTATTTATAGAAGTCATTTTCTTCTTCCTTGCAAATAGAGGCAATAATTTCAAGTCTAGAGACCATATTTCTTTTACCTTGTGGATCAAAACCATCTTTTAATATAGGGACTATATCTTTTCCTTGTTTTTTTAAGCTCGTCTCACCATTCTATCAGCAATTTCAGAGTATTTATCAGAAAGCCCGTGTATCATACAAGCTTTTACTCTAAAATCATTCATTATTTCAGGACTACTTTTCAATGGGTATCCATTATGATATTTAATCTTCCTCCACCTTCTCTAGTAAAGGCAGAGACAAGAGGACTTAACTCACTGTAATGAAGTTCCTTATAGAAATCTTTATTCTTGGTAATAGTATTTATTTCTTGAGGCTTATCCCCTGAATAAGTTGTAGCTTGAGTACAAAGAACAGCATCAAGTAAAGCAAGTAAATCTAAGAATAAATCACATTTATCTTCATCATCTGTGCTTATCAGTTCATTTCCCATATCATATATTTGTTTAAATACCTTTAGCAGCAGTACTATATTCTTTTAGTTGTTCAACAGCTCTTTTTAGACGGAAGTCATCTTTAGCTAAGTTAATTCCAACAACTGCTACATTTTTCAAGTCTATTTTTTTAATTCATATAAAGGTTCAAAAATTCATTTTCTACTCCTCCCTAAAAATCCTAAACGAACAATTTTATCGTCTGTTATGATACTATGTGCTTCTGCATAGATAGTTCTGTCTTTTTGGAATAATTTTACAAACATAACTTGATTTTCTAAACATTCATTTGGTAAAAGCTCATAGAAAAACTTTTGTTAATTCTTTAGAACCATTATTTCTAAGCTCTATCATCTTTTTGATTTTTTTATCCACTAAAAATGTATTTTTTACTTCCTTCTTCTTCTACAAAACATAATCTTTTTCAAACTCTAAAAGCAAAAGCTACATGATTGTCTGTTAGAATATTCTTTAATTCATTTTTTTAGCAATCTTTGTCGCTTCTTCTATATTTTTAGCATAAGTTTTTATTTTTCTTAAAAGAAGTTTTATCTTTTTCTTCAAAGTTTGCACTAGCCCATCTTATTCTTTTTATTCAATCCACCTGGATAATAAGTTAAAGTAGGTACTGTAACTAAAGAAAAATTAGAGTCATCTTGCTTTAATATATTTTTAAAGCAGAAAGAGGTCTATAGTTAGCTGTATATGATATTTCTCCACTTTCTATATCTATCCAATATCCATAGTCAGTATAGATTTTACTAGCTTCATCATAAGTTACTTCAAATGCTAACTGCATAAGTTTTGCATTTTCTTTCTTTAAACCTAAGTCATTTAGTTGCTCTAGCTTCCATACTCCACCCAAATCTTCATATAGAGTATTGTCACTCATTTCAAGATTTTCTTTTTCAAGCTCTTCTTTTAGATATTCTCTACCTTTTTTTCTCTATTGCTCTCAATCTTTTCAAGCATTCTAAAAGCTTTGTTGATAGTGTACTGTATCTTGATCTTCCTTATATTCTTGAATTTCCAATATTAATTTTTTTGGAATAGAATTTGTGGACCAGGTAAATAGTAATCACCTAGTTGTTTAACAACATCTTTATATTCTTTTTAAAGAGACAGTTCCTATTGTTGAAAGTCCCAATTTTAAAAGTTGAGTGCTTATATTTTTAATTAAATCTAAACCTTCGATTTGTTTGTTAATTTTCTTTGCTCTAGCAGCTTTTTGAAACTTTTGAAGGTGCTTTTTTTCTTTACAGTTCCTTCAGCACTTTCTTTTTTCTTTTCTTAGCCTTAGTTTTTTTCTTTCTTTTCTCTTTTTGTTAAAAATATCTTCAGGAATTTCACATTCTTCAAAAGTTTTTCCATCAGCTATTTCAAACAATAAAGGCTAAACCGTGCTTACAAGGAAATTGTCTACTTGGACAAGTACATCTCATAACAGGATTTTTCTTCATCTACAAAAATCAGCAGAAACAATGTAATTTGATTTTCCGCTTCCTTTACATTCTCCCATATAGAAAGTATCATCAGATGAGTGTGCTAATCTTTACAAAAGATCCACTGCTACAAATTTTCTTTGCATTTGCAACGGCAGATGAATTAGGTGCAAGTGCAAGAATTTTTTTCTTTATCTAACTTCTTCAAAATAAAAACCTCCTTAGTTTTTTTGTATTTATTTGATTATACTATAATAGCTTTATAATAAGAAGAAAAAAACTGTTACAAGACTGTAACAGTTTAAAGTTTTTTTCTATTTATAACTAATTTTTAATTTGTTTTTCCACAAAATGCTATACCCATATATGTTATATCTTTTATACCATTTTGTTTTAGTGATACATCATATTTTTTTATCTTTCTATTTGTCTTAAAGCTTCTTTTGATATTTCTTCTAAATTTTCTACATGCTATCTGTTGATTTAAATTCCATTATAAAGGCTCTTTTTAGTTTTTATTCTTTGGTTCTATTACAAAGTCATATCTTCCTAAGCCACTTTCTATATTTGATTTTGTAATATACTCACCTTCTAAATATAGTCCCATACCCATAATCAATCCATGGTAAAAAGCTTCATTTCCTTTCTTAGTGTCATTGTAGCTAACTGATGTTAATAGTATCTCTTGTAATCTTTCTTCATATTCATCTATTCTATTTTCTGTTAAGGCTTCCATTAAATACAATAATTTACTTCCTCTACCGAAAGTATTTTTTTCTAAAAAGTATCTCTAAAAAGTTCTTTGATTTCTTTATTTGGTAATCTTAAAACATAATTTTATGATCTATTTTTTTCTTCTACTGTTAAATAACCACTGAATAACATCAATTCCCATAATTCATCTTCACTTAGTAATTTTTGATAAGTCTGATGTCCCTGATATATTTTGTTTTTAATCCTTCTCCATTAAATAATCTTTTCAAGTGCTTCTATTGTATTTCTTTGTTATTTTTTAATACATCTTTTATCAAATCATTTCCTGATGTATCCACCAATAAGCTCTCAATTCTTTAAATCTGTAAAAAAATTTAATATACTCCAAGGATTATATACTTCACTATCTCCAAATTTATATCCATCATACCAATCTTTTTACATTTGATATCTCTTGCTCTATTCCATAATATTTAAGACTTTTTTCTACTTCTTCTTCTGTTAAACCATAGCTATCTGTATAGACATCACTTAATATTGTATAGGTACTTAAATTATTTAAATCTGAGAATATTCCAGCTTTTATTACTCTTATTATTCCAGTTAGAACTCCCATTTGTAAATAGCTATTATCTTTTAATACTGTACTATAAAAAGTTTTTAAAAGAAATCTTTTGCTTTTTCATAATATCCATTTATATAGGCTGATACTAATGGGCTATCATATTCATCTATTAATACTACTACCTTTTTTATTATATTTTTCATATAGTATTCTTTGTTAAAAACTTTTAATGCTTCTTTTAAATCTATCTAATTCAGTATTTTTCATAGAATATTCTCGAAATGCAAGAGTGTCAAATTTATCTAAAATCATTTAATAAATATTTATACTCTGAAAAATAATCTTGAAATTGTATGATTTTATAGTTTTTTCCATTTGTTCCCAAGTTGAAAGCTTTTAAATCTTTTTAATGATAAAAAAATATAACTGGGTACTGTCCTTGTTCTTTAAAAGGCTTTCTGTTTTTTTCTATATACAAATCTTTAAATATTTTTTTATTTTCTTCTTTATTTTCTATATCAAAGAAGTACTTTTAACATAGACATATTTAATGTTTTCCCAAATCTTCTAGGTCTTGCAAATAATTTTTACTCTGAGCCATCTTTTATTATTTCTTCTATAAATTTTTGTTTTATCAAAATAATAAAAAAATCTTCTTCTATTATATTTTTAAAGTCACTTACTCCTATTGCTAACCTTTTTCATAAATTACCCTCCTTTATCATGGATTGTTTAGTATAGTATAGCATATTTTATTTTTAAAATGAATAAATATTCATGGGCGATTAAGAAAAAGTTATATTCTCTATTATTTATAGTTTGTAATCAATAATTCATTAATTTCGCCTCTTGAATTAGCTTTGGAATTAAGCATTCTATTTGCTTTTACTCTGTTGATATTATAATTTTTATATAAATCATCAAAAATTATCGTTTTTCATTAGTATTTTTGGATCAGAATTACTTATAACTACTTTTAGCACCCTTTTTCATTTAAACTATCTATGTAATTTGCTAATTCTATTTGCTCTTTATCACTAAAATCATTTTCTGTATATGAAGTAAAAGCTAGATGTTATATTTAAAGGACGATAAGGAGGATCTATATATACAAAAAGTGTTATCATCTATGAAATCTTTGCTCTCTCTGTAATCAGCATATATAATCTTCACATTCTTTAAAGCTAAAAGAAACATTTTTAAATTTTCTTTCATCACAGATTTTAGGATTTTTATATGCTCCCATAGGGACATTATACTCCCTCTTTTTATTCACTCTATATAGTCCATTAAAAACAAGTTTTATTTAGAAAAATAAATAAAAGCTGCTTTTTCTTATATTATTTTCTTCAATATTGATTTTTAAATTATTGTACTCAGATCTTTTTCATAATAGTAAACTTTTTCTATCCTCATTATTCATAGGAATATATTGATTTTTCCATTTCTTTTAAAGATTTTATTAAAATATCTACATTATCCCTAATAGTTTTATAGGTATTTATAAGTTCTAAGTTTTTATCACTGATATAAACTTCATCTAATCTGTATTTACTTAAGATATCAAATAAAACAGCTCCTCCACCTATAAAAATTTCAGCATATTTGTTTATGGTTTTTCCTAATTCAACAGGATATAATTTACTTATTTCAGTATAAGTTGTCCTTTACCTCCAACCCATTTGATAAATGGTTTACATTCATTTTTCTTCTTTTTCAAACAAAGAAAAATTTTCCATTTTAAATCTCCTAATATTTTTGTATTTATTTGATTATACTATATTTGAATTATAATAGCAAAAATAAAAACACTATTAATTGTAGACAATAATATTTTTATCAGTTATAACTGATAAAAATATATAAAAACATCTTTTTATAAGTTATAACTGTGATATAATTTGTTTGAGGTGATAATATGACTAAAGAGAATTATATATAGAAAAATTAAACCTTTTATCGATAAGGATATTATAAAAAGTTTTAACTGGGATAAGAAGAAGCGGTAAGTCAGTTATGTTAAAAACTATTATGGAAGAGTAAAGCAAAATAAAATAGATGAAAAACAATTTATCAATATTAATTTTTGAAAATTTGATAAATATAGAATTAACAACAGCAGATAAATTACATGAATATATTTTTAAAAAGCTAGTGAAATAAAAAGAAATGTTATATAGATGAAATTCAAGCAGTTAAGGATTGGGAGAAATGTATTAATTCTTTTAAGAGTAAAATGAAGAATATGATTTTGACATCTATATTACAGGTTCAAATGCAAAATTATTATCAGGTGAACTTTCTACATACTTGGCAGTGAAGATATATAGAATTTGTGATATATCCATTTTCATTTAAAGAATTTTTAGAAACATTAAAATCTATTCAACAAGATGTATCTACAAGAGAAGCTTTTTCAAAAATATGTAAAGTTTGGAGGTATGCTATTTTTATATAATTTAGCTTTTGAAGAGGAAGTTAGTTTACAATATTTAAAGGACATATATTTCTTCTATTATATTAAAAGATATAACTCAAAGGAATAAGATAAGAGATACAGACTTGTTAGAAAGAGTGATAAGTTATCTAATTATGAATGTTGGAAATAATTTCTCGGCTACATCTATTTTCAAAATTCTTTAAAAGTGAAAAATAGAAAAGTATCAGTAGAAACCATATTAAATTATATTAAGGCAGCTGAAGAGTCATTTTTAATATACAAAGTCTCAAGAGATGATTTAGTTGGAAAAAGTTCTAAATGTCAATGAAAAAAATATTACATTGCCGACTCATGGAATGAGAGAAGCTATACTTGAAGTAATCAAAGGGATATTAATCAAATATTTGAAAATATCATTTACTTAGAGTTATTAAGAAAAAGGTTATAATGTTAGAGTTGAAAAGGTAGATAATTTAGAAGTTGACTTTGTTTGTACAAAGGGAAATGAAAAATATATGTTCAAGTTACTTATCTATTAGCCTCACCTGAAACAATTGAAAGAGAATTTACTTCACTTGAAAAATAGATGATAATTATCCTAAATATGTAATTTCTATGGACGAATTCGATATGTCAAGAAATGGAATAATACATATAAATATTATAGATTTTTAATGAATTAGAAAAATAAAAAAACACTATTGATTGCAGTCAATAGTGTTTTTGAGATATTCATATCTTATAATTAATTATTTTATTAAATGTGTTAGAACACTCGTGGCTCTAGCACTTGTAGGGTGTTAGTCGTAGTAGTTCACTTTCTACTAACTCTTCCAAAGCTTTTGCTAAACGAGTTGTGACATCAAAGCTTTTCTTCTAGTGAACATTGTAATTAATAATTTTTCCAGTTCTTAAATCATAAACACTAATATTTCCACTGAAAAAGTACCTCCTAGAAAACTTTTTATAATCTTCTTTTATCATTTTATCTACCACTATTAAGAAAGTTTCATTTCTTTTTCTAAGATTAGCTTTTTCAACTTCCCAAAAGTCTATTTCATTGACCTTCCACTTTCTAGATTCAAAACTAAGTTCTAAGTCATCTCCATTTTTGCTGAATATTCAGGAAAAGTATGCAACAAGAACCTTTTTTTGTGAAGGATTAATTGGTGCTGCACTACCTGTTAAATTTATTGGACCATTCATACAAGAAGCAAAAAGCAAATAACATTACAACCGCTAAAAAAATATTTTTGATAATTTTCATAACCTACCTCCAAGTTTATCTCATACTTTTTCAACTTCAATCACTGCTTTTTCTATACCTTCTAAAAGGTCACCTAAACTTTCTTTTGTAAAGTTATAAACACACAGTCTTTCATTATTTCTTACATCAAATATACTTACATAACCTGTATATTCATAATAAGTAGAGCTTATAAAACCACCATCGCTATATTTATCTATATTTAATTGATCAAAAGACAATAGCAAAAGTTTCATTACCAGTAGCTCTACTTGAAACTTTCCAATTCCTTTGAAGTAACTTAGATCTTATAGCTTTTTCTACACCAACTGTTGCTCCTTCAACATATGCACTTCTTTGTGCTCTTTGTAAATGATGCTGGAGTACTTATAGTTGTTATTTCTGGTCCAGAATTAGGAAATAACAATGAACATGAAGTAAAAGCTAATAACATAAATATACCTAATAAAAACTTTTTTTAACAATTTTCATAATCTACCTCTCTTTATTATTTTAATATTTTTTACCTTGTATTAGTAAGGATTATTTCTACTATCTGCTACTGCACGTCTTCTTTCTATTTCTAAATCTCTTTTACCATTTCCTTTTATATCACTGCAAGCTGTTAGTATTGATAATAATAAAATAAATAATCCTAATTTTATAATTATTTTTCAAAAAGATCTCCTTCCTTTACTTTTATATAACTTTCTATTTCGTTTAATGCAGTATTTGCTATATCTTTTAAAAAGCTCATCTGGCAATTCTTGTTCTGTGATAAGAAAAACATTTAAGAAACAACCTTTTCTTTTTGGCTCTTTGGTACAATATTATAACCATAGACTATTCCATTACGATTTTTTTCCAAAACTTTTTTTGAATATAAGCTCTATTAGTTTGAATTTCATCTGTATATTCTAATCCAAATGCTGGTGCAAACATCGTTTTGAATGCAATTCTTAAAGTTTGAGGATTTCCGTCATTAGTAAAATACATAGTTACAACCAAATTCATATCAGATTCTTCTTGTGAGAAAGCAAGAGTGTCAACATCATTGACATCTATTTGATAACCGTCCCTTTGTATCTTATTTAAATCCACATAACTTGGTGCTGAAAAAGAATATACACCTAAGACTAAAAATAAAAATAATAGAATTTTTCTTCATACCCTACCTCCAAATTTTTTTAAAACAAAAGGACTATTTGCAAATAAAAATTGCAATAGTCCCCCTCTATTACTACTATTTATATTTTACATTATATTTTTAATTTTGTCTACATACTTAATTGAAGCTAAATGTAAGAAAAATGTGTGTGTTTGAAAGAGTACTTATTTATTTGTTACTTTTTATTTTTGGTCTTTTTTTGTTTTTTTAAAAAGAATAATATGAATAGCTACTCCAAGCCAAACAAGAGCTAATCCTATTCTTGCATGTAGATTTTGAATTTTATAAATAGAAAAATCATTCCACAAGATAAAAAAATAATATAGCTTTTTATTTTTAACTGAAGAAGTTAAACCTTTTCCTGAATAGTAATCTTGTAATACAGGACCAAAATATTTATTGTTCATTATCATATCGTGATATTTTTTTAGATGATCTCTCAAAACAAAAATAAAGCCACAAGTAAAAAGGAACAGTTGGTAAACCAGGAATAAAAACTCCAACTATTGCTAAAGCTACTGCTAAAAACCAAAAGTTATATATAATTTCTTTTAAATTCCTCATGTAATCTCCTAAAAATTTTTATTTATTATAAGGCTTTGTTATTCTAAAAAGCAAGAACTTTTTAGTCAAAATATTTAAAATACATAAGATTGACAAATGTCTACTAAAAGAGTAAACTATTATAAAGAAATTAGTAATTTAAGGAGACTGAGATGATACAAAAAGAAGCACCTAAGGTGAAAGATGATAAAAATATAAAAAATGTTATAGCTGTTATGAGTGGTAAAGGAGGAGTAGGAAAGTCTACAGTCACTACACTTCTTGCTAAGGAATTAAGAAAAAAAGGATATTCAGTTGGAGTTATGGATGCTGATATAACAGGGACCTAGTATACCAAGACTTATGAATGTTAGTGAACAAAAAATGGCAACTGATGGAAAAAATATGTATCCTGTTGTAACAGAAGATGGGATAGAAATAGTTTCAATAAATCTTATGATAGATGAAAATGAACCTGTTGTATGGCGTGGACCAGTTATTGCAGGGGCAGTTATGCAATTTTGGAATGAAGTTGTTTGGAGTGACTTTAGATTATCTTTTAATAGATATGCCTCCAGGAACAGGAGATGTTCCTCTAACTGTTATGAAAAGCTTTAATATCAAAGGACTAATTATGGTATCTATACCGCAAGATATGGTTTCAATGATGAGTTACTAAAGCTATAAAGATGGCAAGAAAAAAATGAATGCCAATGTAATAGGTTTAATTGAAAAATATGAGTTATATAACTTGTGATTGTTGTGATAATAAAATATATTTGACAGATGAAAATGATATCCAAACTTTCTTAAAAAGAAAATGATGTTGAACTTCTAGGAGAACTTCCTATGACAAAACAAATTGCAAGAATGACAAAGGGAGAAAGTGCTTATCCAGAAGAAACATTCTCTAAAATTGCAGATAGAGTTATAGAAAAAGTAAAAGAGTTATAAAAATTTAAAACACCATTAGTTGCAGTTAATGGTGTTTTGCTTTTCATAGAAAGCTATAGTATAATGAAACTATAGAAATAAAATAAAAATTTTTGTAGGAGGTTAAAATGGAAATGAAAAATGAAAATTTAAAAGAATGTCTTACTAATTTAGATTATGAAACTATTAAAAATCTTATAAAAATTCAAAAATGATAGTGATTTTTATATTGACTTACTTAATTTAATTTTACAATATCAACAAGAAGAGGTTATAAGAAAAGAGTATTTTAATGAAAAAAATATTCTATCTTTTTGCCGGTGTTAATGGTGCGGGTAAGTCAACTTTATATAATTTAGCAATGATAAATCAAAAATATTAAAAATACTATTAGAATTAATACAGATGAGATTGTTAGAAATTGGTGATTGGAAAAATAATTCTGATCAGCTGAAAGCTGCTAAGATGGCAATAAATTTAAGAAATGAATGTTTTCTATATGGTAAGTCATTTAATGAAGAAACAACATTAACTGGAAAAACTATTTTTAAAAACTATTGATAAAGCAAAAAGAATTAGGCTATGAATTACAATTATTTTATGTTGGTCTTAATAGTCCTGAAATAGCAAAAAGAAAAGAATAAAAATAGAGTAAAAAGGTGGGCATAACATAGAAAATGATATAGTTGAAAAAAAGATATTATGAGTCTCTAAAAATTTAAAAGAAATTATTTTTAAAATTTGATAAAAGTTCAATTATATGATAATTCTAATAAATATATAGAGTCTTTTGAAGATAATAAGATACTTTTTAAGACTAAAGACATTAGTTGGGCTAAAAAGCCATAGAAATAATAGAAAATAACATAAAAATAAATAAAAATGGAGGTGCATTATGGTAAAAATAGAAGTGGCAAAAGCTATTAATTTCAATGAACTTATAAATTCAAAAGAAGCTGAAGTTGTAAGTATGAGAATTTTAAATGAAACCAATAGTTATATATCTTTATTTTTTCACTAGCTAAAAAAGAAGAGATAACAGCCGAAGCTATGTTAGGAAATAGATATTATTATTGTTTTTAATGGAAATGGTGAAATATCTGTGAAAATAATAAAAAGCCTATTAAGACTGGAGACTTTTTAGAAGTTTTAGCTAATAATAATTATTCTGTAAAATCTTTAGATACTTTTAAAACTTATTGAAATTGGAGAAAAGATAGGAGATGAAACAATGGAAAATCAAACTTTAAAAATGTTAGAAAGTGCAAGTGCATTTAGTCTTGCTGATTGTGTTGACTACAAAAGAAGGACAAATTGTTAGTAAAAATTTAGTAGCAAAAGCTAATTTAGTTATAACTATTATGTCATTTTGGAAGGAGAATCATTAGATCCTCATAAAGCACCAGGTGATGCATTGGTAACTGTTTTTAGATGGAGAAGGAAAATATATAGTTGATGGTAAAGCCTTTTGTTGTAAAAAAGGAGAAAGTGCAGTTTTACCTGCTAACATTCCTCATGCTGTTGAAGCAGAAACTCAAAATTTTAAAATGATGTTAACTTTAGTAAAATAAAAATTTAATTTTAAAGAGGTTATTAAAAATTTGTAACAGCCTCTTTTTATGTTTATATTAAAAAGAAAAATGATTGAATAAATTTATTTATAAAATATATAAAAATAAAAAAATATAGATACTTATTTCTATCTTTTATGATATAATATAATGTCAATTTAAAATCTATGGAGATAAAAATGAATAAAGCAATTTTTAGATAGAGATGGAACGATAAATGTAGAAAAAGACTACATTTACAAATGTGAAGATTTAGTTTTTGAAGAAGGTTCAGTAGAAGCTTTAAAAACTTTTTAAAAATTTAGGATATATTTTAATTGTTGTAAGTAATCAATCAGGTATAGCTAGAGGATATTTTACAGAGGAAGATTTAAAGGCTTTTTAACAACAATATGAATGAAAAGTTAAAAGAAGAAAGCTGTTGAAATAACAGAATTCTATTGTTGTCCTCATCATCCTGATGGACTAGCTGAGTATAAAAAGTTTGTGATTGTAGAAAACCTAACAACAAGATGCTAGAAGATGCAATTGAAAAATATAATATCGATAGAGAAAAATCATATATGATAGGAGATAAGGCCTCAGATATAGGAGCAGGTTTAAAGTCTAAATTAAAAACTGTTCTTGTAAAAGACTGGTTATGGCTTTGAAAGATATGGAAAAGATAGATAAAAATGAAACTTTAGTTTGTGAAAACTTAAAAGACTTCTCAGAAGTATTAAAAAGAGAAAAGTTAAATGAATTAATATTTGAAGAATTTTTCAAAAGAAAGTTCAAATAAAAAATGTTGTAATGGATAGTAGAAAAGTTACAGAAGGTTCATTATTTTTGCAATAAACAATGGAAACTCTTATGTTAAAAGATGTTTTTAGATAAGGGAGCTAGCCTTGTATAGCTGATAATACAGATATAGCAGATGAAAGAATAGTAAAAGTTGCAGATACTATTGCTACTATGCAAGATTTAGCAACAAAATATAGAAATAAATTAGATATACAAGTTATAGGAATAACGGGAAGCAATGGAAAAACTAGTACAAAAGATATAGTTTATTCTCTGCTTTCTAAAAAAAGCTAAGACTTTAAAAACTGAAGGAAACTACAATAATCACATAGGTTTACCTTATACACTTTTAAATGTTACAGATGAAGAAAAGTTTGTAGTCTTAGAAATGGGAATGAGTTCTCTTGGAGAAATCAGAAGATTAGGAGAAATTTCAAATCCCTGACTATGCAATAATAACTAAATATTGGAGATTCACATATAGAGTTTTTAAAGACAAGAGATAATGTTTTTTAAAAGCTAAAACAGAGCTTTTTAGAGTTCGTAAACAAAGAAAATACTTTTTGTTTGTGGTGATGATGTATATTTAGCAAAGCTAGATGTGAATAAAATAGGTTTCAATGAAGATAATAATTTTAGAATAGAAAGCTATGAATTTTTCTGATAAAGGAAGTAAATTTACTTTTAGATGGAAAAAGAATATGAAATGTCTTTACTAGGAAACACAATATTTCTAACACAGCTATTGCAATAGAATTAGCAAAGAAAATTGGACTTAGTGATGAAGAAATAAAAGAAGGTTTAAAAAGATATAAAAAAATTAGTGGTATGAGATTTCAAGAAATAAGAGTAGGAGAAGATATTTATATCAATGATGCTTACAATGCAAGTCCTACTTCTATGAAGGCAGCAATAGACACTTTTAAATGAAATCTATAACGACAAATATAAGATAGCAATTTTAGGAGATATGCTAGAATTGGGAGAAGATGAAGTAAAATATCATGTGAAGTCCTAAACTACCTACTTGATAAAAAGATAAAATTGATATATCTATATGGTGAAAGAATGAAAAAGCCTATGATATATTTATGAAAAAAATAAGTCGGAAGAATATAGATTTTGGTACTATCCAACGAAAGAAGGAATAGTGGAAAGTTTAAAAAAATATCAGAATGGAAAAAGTAATTTTTATTGAAAGCCTCAAGAGGAACAGCCTTAGAGGATATAATAGTGAAAGAGTGAGGGACAGCCATGTTGTATTTTTTTAGCAGAGTATTTTTGCAAAACTTGAATTTTTGAGATCAATTTATCTAAGAACTTTTTTAGCTTTTGTAATATCTTTTTGTATAGTTTTATTTGCAGGAAACCATTTATAAAATATTTAAAAAGTTAAAAAAATTTGGTGAAGAGATAAGAGATGATGGACCTAGTTCACATTTTTTTCAAAAAGGTACTCCAACTATGGGTGGAGTTTTGATTATAGCCTCAGTACTTTTTAACAAGTTTATTGATAAATGACTTAGCAAATAAGTTGATTCTACTTGTTTTAGTTTCTATGCTTATGTTTGCAGCAATAGGGTTTTATTGATGACTATAGAAAAGTTTACTGTCAGTAAAAAAAGGTTTAGCAGGAAAGAAAAAAATTATTATTTCAAGGTACTATAGGACTAATGGTATGGGCATACCTATACTATATTGGTTTCACAGGTAGAACTATGATAGATTTTTCAGTAATAAATCCTATAAGTGCTCATCCATATTATATTGGAGCAATAGGAATGTTTGTTTTAATTCAAATTATACTTATGGGAACATCAAATGCAGTTAACATAACTGACGGACTTGATGGACTGGCTATAATGCCTATGATAATATGTTCAACTATCTTAGGGGTAGTGGCATACTTTTACAGGACATACAGAATTGAGTTCTCACTTGCATTTATTCTATACTGTTGGTTCAGGAGAACTATCTGTATTCTTGGCAGCAGTAACAGGTGCAGGACTAGGGTTTCCTTTGGTATAACTGTTATCCAGCACAAATATTTATGGGAGATACAGGTTCTTTAACTCTTGGAGGAATTTTAGGAGTTATAGGAATTATCTTAAAACAAGAATTGTTATTACCAATCTTAGGATTTATATTTGTACTTGAAGCACTATCAGTAATACTTCAAGTTGGTTCATTTAAATTAAGAGGAAAAAGAATATTTAAAATGGCACCTATTCACCACCATTTTGAGTTGATGAATATACCAGAATCAAAAAGTTACTTTTAAGATTTTGGATAGCAACACTTATATTTGGAATAATAGCATTAGGAACAATTAAGATGAGAGGGATACTATAATGAAAAAAAGTAATGATTTATGGAATGGGGATAAGCGGAACAGGAGCAAAAGCACTGTTAGAAACAGAAGGTTATGAAGTTATTTTAGTTGATGATAAAAAGCTATGACATCTGAAGAAGCTATGCAACATTTAGATAATATAGAGTTTTTTTATTAAAAAGTCCTGAATACCATACAATAATTTTTGTTAAAGAAGTTCAAAAAGAGGAATTAAAGTCTTAGATGAAATAGAAGTTGCATACAACTATATGGTAGAAAAGAATTTAAAAACAAAAATTATTGCAATTACTGGTACTAATGGAAAAAGTACAACTACAGCGAAAAATATCAGATCTATTAAATTATGCAGGATATAAAGCTTGCTATGCTGGAAATATTGGAAGATCATTGTCTGAAGCTCTATTACATGAAAAAGATTTAGACTTTTGTTTCTTTTAGAACTTAGTTCATTCCAATTAGAAAAATGTTGAAAATTTTAGACCATATATCTCTATGATAATCAACATGGGACCAGATCATATAGAAAGATATAAAGAGTTTTGATGAATACTATGATACAAAAATTTAATATAGCAAAAATCAAGATGAAAATCAATATTTTTATAGAAAATATTGATGATGTAGAAATCGAAAAAGAGCTAAACAAATAAAAGGCTAAAAGAATTTCTGTATCAAAAATCTAAAGAAGCAAATGTCTATGTTGAAGACAATAAAAATTTATGTAGGAAAAGATTTTTATAATTGAAGCAGATAAATTGAGTCTAAAAGGGTATACATAATTTAGAAAATACTTTATTTATGGTTGCTACTGCTGAAATTTTTAAATATAGATAGAGAAAAATTAAAAGAGTTTTTTAATGGTAGCGACTCCTTTAGAACATAGAACAGAATTGTTCTTTAACTATGGGAGAAAGTAAAATTCATAAATGACTCAAAGGCAACAAATGTAGATTCTACAAAAGTTTGCTATTCAAGCAAATAAAGATAGTATCTTAATCTGTGGTGGTTATGATAAGGGAGTAGATCTAGCACCATTAGCAGAAATGATTAAAGAAAAATATAAAAAGAAGTATATTTAATAGGGGTAATAGCAGATAAGATTGAAACTGAATTGAAGAAAGTAGGCTATGAAGCTAGTAAAAATTCATAAATTAGAAACTATAGAAAATTCTCTTCTAGATATGAAAAAGAGATTTACAAAAGATTCTGATGAAGTGATCTCACTTTCTCCAGCAACATCAAGTTATGATCAATTTAATTCTTTTTGAACATAGAGGAAAGTTTTTAAAGAGTTAGTTTTAAAAATTTTTTGGGTAGGTGTACAAAATGAGAAAAGTAATTCTACAACAGGTGGAACAGGAGGACATATATATCCTGCTCTGGCTGTTGCAGATAGATTAAAAATTAAAAGGTGTGAAGCAGTATTTGTTGGAAGCACAGAACGTATGGAACATGAGATAGTTCCAGAAAGTGGGCATAGATTTATAGGTCTTGATATATCAGTTCCTAAAGGTTTTAAGAATATAAGAAAATATTTAAAAAGCTATAAGAGGAGCATATAAGATTATAAAAGAAGAAAAACCAGAGGCTATTATAGGTTTTTGGAAATTACATATCAGTACCTACAATTATTGCTGCAATTTTACTTTAGAAAAATATATTTGCAAGAACAAAATGTAAACATAGGTTCAGCAAATAGATTATTTTATAAAATGGCAAAGATGACTTTTCCTTGCCTTCGATAAAGACTTATGACGATATTCCTATTAAGTCTCAAGATAGATTTAAAGTAACAGGAAATCCATTAAGAATAGGAATAGAAGATTTGAGATATGCCACTGAAAGACAAAAATTAGGTGTAGGGACCTAATGAAAAAGTTTTATTGATTACAGGTGGAAGCTTTAGGGCACAAGATATCAATAATGCTGTTATGAAGTATTGGGAAAAATTCTGTGCTGAAAAAAATCTTAGAGTTTACTGGGCTACAGGAAATAATTTTTAATGAATTAAAAAGTCTTGAAAAACAAAGAAAGAAAATGATAGGATAGAACCTTACTTTTAATGACATGTTAAATATTATGGCAGCAGCTGACTTTAGTTATATGTAGAGCAGGAGCATTGACAATATCTGAACTTATAGAACTTGAAAAACCTTCAATCATAATTCCTTATGGTTCAATAAAGGTTGGGCAATATGAAAAATGCAAAAGTTCTTAAGGACTACAATGCAGCTTATGTCTATACAAAAAGATGAATTAGATGAAGCAATAAAAAAAGCTCTTGAAGTTATAAGAAATGATGAAAAAAATTGAAAAAGATGAGAATTAGGTTGAAAACCATTGAGAAAGCCTAATGCAGCAGAAGAGATTATAGCATATCTCGATATTTGGAGGAATTAAGGCAATGGAAAAAAATTTATTTTATTGGAATAAATGGTATAGGGTATGAGTGGCCTTGCCAAAAATAATGAAATGTAAAAGGTTATGACGTAAAAGGAGCAGATATCTGTTCTAACTATGTAACAGAAGAACTTCTATCAATGGGAATAACTGTTTACAATGAGCATGATGAAGAAAAATGTAAAGGGAGCAGACTTTTGTTATAGCTTCAACAGCTATAAAAGAAACTAACCCTGAATATGCTATGCTAAAGAAAAATGGTATAAAAATTTTAAAAAGAGGAGAATTGCTAGCTAAACTTCTAAATAGAAACTGGTATAGCTATAGCAGGAACTCATGGGAAAGACTACAACTTCTTCTATGCTTTCAGCAGTTATGCTAAAAAAAGATCCTACAATAGTTGTGGGAGGAATTTTTACCAGAAATAAAATCTAATGCTAGACCTGGAAAAAGTGAATATTTTATAGCTGAAGCAGATGAAAGTGATAACTCATTTTTGTTTATGAATCCTGAATACTCAGTAATTACTAATATAGATGCTGATCATTTAGATGTGCATGGAAATTTAGAAAATATTAAAAAAATCTTTTATAGAATTCATCTTACATACACAAAAGGAATCTATAATATGTATGGACTCTAAAAATTTGATGGATGCAATTTCAAAATTACCTGAAGGAAAATCTGTAACAAAATATTCAATAAAAGATGAAAATGCAGATATATATGCTAAAAATATCAGAATAGTAGACAGAAAAACTATTTTTGAAGTCTATGTAAATAAAAGAGTTAAAGGAGAATTTTTCTAAACATTCCTGGCGAACACAATATACAAAACTCTTTTACCTGTAATCTATTTAGCATTAAAATTTGGACTTAATAAAGATGAAATTCAAGAAGCTTTAAATCAATTTAAAGGTTCAAAAAGAAGATATGATGTACTATATGATCAAGAATTAGAAAATGGTTATGGTAGTAAAACTAAGAGAGTTAGAATAGTTGATGACTATGCTCACCATCCAACTGAAATAAAGGCAACTTTAAAAAGCTATAAAAAAGTGTGGATAATTCAAGATTGGTTGCGATATTCCAACCCTCATAGATACAGTAGAGTACACTTCTTATTAGATGAGTTTAAAGATGCTTTTTGTAGATGTGGATAAGGTAATACTTTTACCTATATATGCAGCTGGAGAAAAAGAATGAGATTTAATGTTTCAGTGAAATATTAAAAGAACATATAAATCATGGAAATGTGGAACTTATGAATGAATGGAAAGATGTAAAAGATATGTAACTAGAGTTAAAAAGGACTCTACATATATTTTTATGGGAGCTGGAGATATATCAACTTTAGCTCATGAAATTGCTGAAGAATTGGAAGGAATGTCTGATGAAAATTTTTGATAATCAAGAAATGAAAAATTATTCAAATATGAGAGTTGGAGGAAAGGCTAAAAGACTTATCATACTTGAATCAAAAAGAAGAAATAGTAGATGTATATAAGAATGAAGAAAATACTAATATCTTTTATTTTTAGGAAATGGAACAAATGTTTTGTTCACTGATGACTTTATGGATAAGACTTTTGTTTGTACAAAAAAATTAAATAAAATAGAAGATTTAGGATCTAATCTAGTTAGAGTTGAAACAGGTGCAAACCTAAAAGACTTAACAGATTTTATGAGAGATAAAAATTATTCTGGAATTGAAAGCCTATTTGGTATACCAGGTTCTATTGGGGACTTGTATATATGAATGGTGGAGCTTTTGGAACAGAAATATTTGATAAAATAGCATCAATAGAAGTGTTTGATGAAAATCATCAAATAAGAGAAATAAAAAGAAGATTTAAAAAGTAGCATATAGAAAAACAGAAATTCAAGATAAAAATTGGTTAGTTTTTAAGTGCAACTTTTAAATTTGATGATAGTTTTGATGATGCTAGAGTAAAAGAAATAAAAAGAATTAGAGAAAAGTAAACATCCTTTAGATAAACCAAGTTTAGGAAGTACATTTAAAAAATCCTGAAGGAGACTTCTCAGCGAGATTAATTTCAGAATGTGGTCTAAAGGGAACTATAATAGGTAATGCTCAAATAGCAGAAAAACATCCTAACTTTTGTATTAAATTTAGGTGGAGCTACATTTGAAGATATTACAAATATTTTTAACTGGTTAAAAATCAGTATTTGAAAAATTTGGGGTAAAATTAGAAGAAGAAATAATAATTGTTAAATAAGAGGCGAAAGAAGAAATGAAAATAGCAGTTTTTATGGGGAACTTCATCAGAAAAAGAAATATCTCTAAGAAGTGGAGAAGCAGTTTTAGAAAGTTTACAAAAGACAAGGTTATGATGCATATGGAGTTGTACTAGATGAGAATAATCAAGTAACAGCTTTTCTTGAAAATGATTATGACTTTAGCATACTTAGTTCTACATGGTGGGAACGGAGAAAATGGTAAGATACAAGCAGTATTAGATATTTTAGGAAAAAAATATACAGGTTCTGAGTACTTGCAAAGTGCTTTAACTATGGATAAAAATAAGACTAAAGCAAATTGCAGAAAATATTGGAATAAAGAGTGCCAAAATCATATAAATTTAGACTCTATTGAAAGATTTCCAGTAATAATAAAGCCTGTTGATGAAGGTTCAAGTAAAGGACTATTTTTATGTAACAATAAAGAAGAGGCAGAGGGAAGCTCTTAAAAACTTAGAAAACCTATAATTGAAGACTATATTGTTGGAGAAGAATTGACAGTTGGAGTTTTAAATGGAAAGGCTTTAGGAGTATTAAAAATAATCCTCAAGCAGATGTTCTATATGACTACGATTCAAAATATGCAAAAGGTGGTTCAATTCATGAATTCCCAGCAAAAATAGAAGATAAATCATATAAGGAAGCTATGAAAATAGCTGAAAAAGAAATTCATAAAGAATTTAAAATGAAAGGAATTTCAAGAAGTGATTTTTATACTAAGTGAAGGAAAACTTTACTTTCTTGAAGTAAACTCTTCACCAGGAATGACAAAAACAAGTTTAATTCCTGATTTAGCAACTCTTCAGGATATACTTTTGATGATGTTGTTAGATTGACAGTTGAAACATTTTTGAAATAATTAGGGAACTTAATGAAAGTAAGATTGTTGATATTGAATATAATAATGTATTTAGTATATATGTTGCCTCAAAATTTCTTTTAGATTGGATTACTTTAATATAAATAAAGTAGATATTCAAGAGAGTGCAAAAATGTTACAACCAGAATTGACAAAACTAAGTGAAAAATTATATAATAAGAATATTATTTATATAGATAGCAATGAAATAAAAGAATTTTTAGAAAAAGATGTAAGGGTTGAAGATGTAACAATCACGAAAAAAATCCTTAGGAGAAATTAGTATTGATGTCAAAGAGAAAGACTTATCTTACTATGCAGTTATAGGAAAAATATTTATTTAGTGGATAAAGCTGGAGAGATATTTGCTTACTTAAATGAAAAAGATGTAGAAGAAGTACCATTTTATTGTGGCAAATAGCGAAGATGAAATCAAAGAAATAACAGAATTTTTAAATGAACTTTCAGATTTAGCAATATTTAAAAACATTTCTCAAATATATAAGATAAACGATAAAGAGTTTGTTATAATATTGACTGATGAGTTAAAAATAAAAACTAATAGAATAGAAGAAAATGATGAAGTTAATAAAGAAAAACAGAACAAAAGATATTTGATAGCACAACAACTTTATTTTTAATATGTCGAAAAGAAAGAAAAATAGACTACATAGATTTAAGATTTAACGACTATATAATAAAATATTTAGGTGATAATAAATGAGAGATGATGTAATAAGAAAAGTGGCTCTGGACATCGGTAATAATAGTATAAAAGTTACTTATTGGAGAAATGAGTTCAGATTTTTACAAAAATAGCTATTACTGACTATGTTAAAGTTAAACATGCAGGCTTGAGAAAATCAGAAATTTATGATATAAATGCCTTAAGTGAAGCTGTTAGAACTGCAATAAGTAAAGCAGAAAGTGTTGAATCTCCAATAACAAGACTTTCACTGGCTTTAGGTGGACCTGGAGTAGGCTCAACAACAGTAAATGTCAAAAATTTCATTTCCTGAAAAAGAAATTGAAAGAATCTGATATGGATACATTGTTAAGAAAGGCTAAAAAGACAAATTTTGGAGAAAATGAAGATAAGTTTAGGATACTCTACAAAGAAGTATATAATAAAAAGGTTGATGGACTCAAATATAATAAAGCAACCTATAGGTATGGTTGGTAAAAGAATTACAAAGCAGATGTACACTTTGTATATGTAGAAGAAGCTTATGTAAAAAATTCAGAGAAGTCCTGTATGGTCTTGGGGTGGATATAGATAAGATATATTTAGATTCATATGCTTCAGCTAAAGGAACTTTTAGATGAAGAAACAAAGAAAAATGGGAGTAGCTCATGTAGATATTGGTTATGGATCGACAAACGTTATAATTATGAAAAATGGTAAAGTTCTCTATGCTAAAGACAAAATCACTAGGAGAATTACACTATGTTTCTGATTTATCAATAATTAAAAGTACCTAGAGAAGGTGCAGAAGAAATATTATTAAAACTAAAAATAAAAGAATTTGAATCAGATGAAACAATCAAGTATGGGACAAAAAGATACCTTTTAAAAAAGTATAAAAGGATATTATTGCAGCTAGAACAGATGATATTACAGAATTTATAACTGCAACTAATTGATGAATCTGGTTTCAATGGACTCTAGCTAGGGGTATAGTTCTAACAGGAGGAGCAGTTGATATAGATGGAGTGGCTGAACAAGTTTCAAATCGGTCAGGATATCTAGTCAGAAAGATGTTACCAATACCTTTAAAAGGTATAAAAATAGTTTCTACAGTGATGCAACTGTGGTTGGTATATTCTTAGAAGATATGGAAAGAGAATATAAGAGAAGCACAGAAAAGAGCTAAAGAAGAAAATATACAAGTAACAAGAAGAGATGTAGTAAAAGAGATAATAGTGTAAGAGAAGAAGTGGATGTTTTTTTAGAAGAAATAGATGACAGTAGAATCTAAGAAAAAGAAAAAAAGTTCGATTTAATCAGATGGCTAAGAGAACTTTTTAGTCTAAAAGTAAGGAGGATATTTATGTCAGAAGAATAAAAGATCTTGTTAAAATAAAAGGTAATAGGTGTTGGAGGTGGAGGAGGAAATGCCATCAACGACATGCTTTATTCAGGAGTAACAGGAGTAGAATATATAGCAGCTAACACAGATAAGCAAGATTTAGAAAAATCATTAGCTGATAGAAAATTACAAATTGGAGAAAAATTAACAAAAGGGCAAGGAGCAGGTGCTGAACCTGAAATAGGAAGACTTGCAGCAGAAGAGGATATAGAAAAATTCAAGAACTTTTTAAAAGGAACAGATATGCTGTTCATCACTGCTGGAATGGGTGGAGGTACTGGTACAGGAGCAGCTCCAGTTATTGCAAAAGTAGCGAAAGAATTAGATGTTCTTACAGTTGCAGTTGTAACAAGACCTTTTAATTTTGAAGGTGAAAAAAGAAGAAGAAATTCAGAAAATGGAATTGAACTTTTAAGACAAAACGTAGACAGTTTAGTTATCATACCAAATGATAAACTTTTTTTGATTTACCAGATAAAAACATAACTATGCTAATGCATTTAAAGAAGCAAACAATATCTTAAGAATTGGTATAAAAGCTGTTGTGATCTAGTTTTAGGACAAGGATTTATAAACCTTGACTTTGCAGATATTAAATCTGTATTGAAAAATTCAGGAATTGCTGTTTTTAGGATATGGAGAAGGTGAAGGAGAAAACAGAGCTATAAAAGCTGCTGAAAAAGGCATTAGAATCTCCATTACTAGAAAAATCTATTCAAGGAGCAGATAAGATACTTATCAACTTAAGAACTTCTGAAGACGTTGGATTAAATGAATCACAAACAGTTACTGAAGTAATAAGACAAAGCTACTGGAAAGAAAGTAGAAGATGTACTATTTGGAATTACAATAGTACCTGAATTCTCAGATAAAATTGAAATTACTATTATGGCAAATAATTTCAAAGATGAAATGGAAACTAATAAAGAAACATTCATTAAAAAGTGGAAACAGTAAAAACTACTGCTGAGCCTATAAGAGAATCTGAAAGAAAAAGAGAAGAACCAGATGATATAATGGACATTCCACCTTGGATGAGAACTAATAGAAGATAAAAATGAAAAGGATTGATTTAAATCAGTCCTTTTTTATTTTTATATAACAGATGTAATATTATCTTTTATTGAAATTATTAGAATAATGTCATATAATATTGAAAGAAATATAAAAATCTTAACATTGAATACAAAAGGGGAAAATAAAAATGGAAAACAATCTACATAGGATTGAAAAGGATTTGTGTTCTATAGCTAAAAGATATAAATCTGTAAAATATTCTATAGGTTTAGCAATTCTTTTCTAATGTTGAGGTAAGTGCATTTTTCTGAAGAAGTTAATACAAAAAGCACAAGTTGCTCAAATAGCAACAAAGAGAAGAATTAAAAACTTCTGTTGGAGATGTTCAAACAAAGTTGAATGTGTTGAGATAATAATAAAAAGAAATAAAAAAATTTGAATTTAGAATTAGTACAATTGATGGAACAAGGGGCTCAAGTAGTAAAAATCTCCTTGGGCATCATGGCAATTTGGAATGAATTTTTCTATGAAAAATTGGGGAGGTACATACAAAAGGTAGTGGAGATAAACCACAAAAGTACATCTATAATGCAGTACACACAAGAGGGACTGGAAAGTTAAAAATGCTATGGATGCTCTTGATGCTAGAAAAGTAAGTAGCACTCCATTAACTCCTGGAAATGATTCATTGGCTTCTTGGATAGATATATTAAATACATTAAGTGGGTGCAGGAAAAGTTGAAAAAGATAGTGCACTATATTCATCAACTAATGGAAGAAGAACATGGGGATTAGTAGATTTATTAAATATTAAAGAACCTACTAATGAAGTTGAGATACTTGCTCGTATTTCTCCAAAGGAAGTTAATAAACAAGCTATACCATTAACTATAGATGAACCTGTAGTTGAAGGAATAAAGCACCTAAGGTAGAACCAAATGTAAATACACCATTGAAAGCACCTGAAATTAAACTTCCAGAAATATCTGAAATTGTAATTAGTTCATTGAAATAATTCACCAGATGCACTACAAATGCACCAACTATCAGTTTCACTGATGCACCAAGTGCACCAAATGCACCAACAGCTCCAACAGTACCATCTATTGAAGTAAAACCAGGGGAAACCAGGAACTGTAGATAGCACCAGAAATATCAATAATCTGTAACACCACCAACTATAGCAGCTTTAAATATAACTACACCACCAACAGTGACTGTAACACCACCAACAGTATCGACTATAGAACCTGTTGCTTTTTCAGTTGCTCCCTACTATAGATGGACAAAAGCAAGGGACTCAAGCTTTAATAAACAAACTTTACTGATATAATAAATGTAACTGAATTAAAAGATAGAAATTATATTACAGTTAATAGTTCATGGAAAATATAAATATTCCAACAGGAAAAATATTTAATGTTAATGCTAATAATAACAGAGCTTTAGTTATTGATGAAGCTGGAAAATGGTTTAGTATTTACTTCTAATGCAACAATTAATCTAAATAAAAGTCAAAAATATGGGAATAGATTTACAAAGGAACTCATGGAGGAAACAAGATTGTTCAATGGTAGGTACTATTATAAATAATGGAATAATAATAGGAAATGGAGCATTAGGAAAACAAGGAGCAAATAGCATTTGGTTTTAGTAATGCTGATGCTTCAAGTAATACTAGTATGACTCATATGATGAATACTGGTACAATCACATTAAATGCTCCTTCGAGTGCTGCAATGCAATTAAAAGCCTGAAGACCCAAATTATTGGGATCCAAATTGGAGTAAATTATCAACAACAATAAAATGACTACAGGCTGTTCACAGATAGGGATGCTAGTAAGTTTGGTAAAGTTTTAATGAAGGCTGACAATAGAAGTGATATTAACTTAAATGAAGTGGAAGTTTTGGAATAATCACTGTTTTTAATCCAGGAATTATTGAACTTGATACAATAGATGTTAATAGAACCACTACACTAAAGAGGGATATAACTAAGATCGCAAAGAAACTATAGGAGCAAAATGTTTTACCAGGTGGAGAATAGGACGTTCTGCTTTAGCAGATTCTAAATATACAAGTGGGTATATAATACTGGAACTATCAATATAAATGGTGATGAAAGTGTTGAGTTGGTATACTATGAAATACAAGAAGTAAAAGTAGGTGGAACTATAAATATAGGTACAGGAACTGTAAATCAAGTTAAAAATGTATCTGATACAAAATCTACTACAACTAGTGACCAAACAAAAGTAGTAAATAATGCTGTTGGAGTATTTGTGGAGTTCCAACTTTACCAGTAAAAAGTTGGAGAAGCTGATACTATGGAAATACAAATAATACAGGAGCAATTGTAGGTACAGAAACTACTGAGGTTAGTGGTGCAAATTAATATTGGAAGAAATGCAAGAGAAAGATAGGACTTTTAGTAGGTGATAGTTCAGAAGATTTAAATAAAGGTGTCATTAAAATGGAGTAGCTAATCAAACTAGAAAAATTATTGAGATCAGGATCAATTACTTTAAAAAGCTGGACCTAATATAGTAGGAAATAGTTTAGTGATGGTGAAATCAATATTGATGGAGATAAAAACTATGGTTTTGTAGTTAATAGTGAATCTTATAGTTCAGAATATAAAGGTAAACTTGATGAATTGACTCAAAGTAATAATAATAAAGCAAGTCATGGTATAGGAATAAATGAAGGAAAAATTAATGTCAAGGGGATTAATTCTATTGGTTTTGCTCTTTAAAAGGAGGAAATTCTAAGAATACTGGTGAAATAACAGTAAAAGAAAGTGATATAACATCTTGGCATCCTGTAACTGGAATTGTTAATTCTCAACCACAATATGATTTAACTCAAAAATTCAGTAGGTTTTTATGGAGAACAAGATAAATTTACCAATGAAGGAACTATAGCTGTTAATACCCAAATAGAATAGGAAATAAGGCTATACTTTTAAAAAGGAAATGCAACTGAATTACTTTTGATAATGCGAGATATTTCAGTAAATGGTAAAATAATATAGGAGTTTATGCAGAAGGAAATATACTTTTAATCATGAAAAAGAATACTGCTGGAAATAATAAAATATCTGTAGGTTCAAATGCAATAGGAATATATGCAAAGAATGCAACTGAGCATTAAATATAAAAAGCTCCGATAGATATAGCTGCTAGTGGAACAGGAGCAAATTCAGGAACAACAATAGGGATATATTCAGATGGAGATGCTAAAAGTAAAATTTGGAGATAATTCAAAGTTAACAATAGGTGAAGGAGCAGTAGGTCTATATTCTTCAGATGCCACTAAATTTAATAATACATTTGAAACAGAAACTGGAAAAAGAAATTAGAAGTAGAATTAAAGGAAAGACTCGACTTTTTGGTCTTTTAAATGGAGTTACAGCTACAGATGTTCCACTAGTAAATACTTAAATAATGGAACAACTGATAAAATAGAAATAACACAATTTGGTGAAGGAGCAAGTATATTCTATGCAACATCAAATGCAAAAAGCTGTTTTGGATAAAGATTATACTGTAACAAATGGAACAGCTGCATCAACATCAGTGTTAGTAGCAAATGATGGAGCAAGTGTTAAAAATTGCAAGTGGGGCAAAATTAACAACAAATACTAATGTTGGTCTTATTGCAAATACAAATGGAGCAGTAGCAGAAAATGAAGGTACTCTTGAATCAACTAGAGCTGAAAAAGGTATAGGAATTTATGCGAAAACTGCAACTGGTAAAAATAGTGGAACTATTACAATGAATAATGAGAAAGCAGTTGGAATGTTAGGGCTTGTAGGTTCTACTTTAATAAATAGTAGTAAAATAGAATTAAAAGGAATTTCATCAGCAGGAATGTATGGTGAAAATTCTGATCTAACAAATTCAGGAAATGCTTCTAATATCACTGTAAATAAAAAAGAGTCAGCAGGTATGTATGCAAAGATGACAAAAGATGCAACAGCTGCTAAAAGTTTCAAAGAACGAAGGAACAATACAAATAAAAAGCTGATGGAACTGGGAAAATCAGCAGCTATGTATTCTTTAATGGAAAATGGAACAACTAAAGTAATGACTACTCAAAAACACAAAGAATATTGAAGTTGCTCAAAAACATCAGCAGGAATCTATGTAAAAATGAAAAGTGCTCAAGATAAAAATAATTCTTTAGCAGAAAATACTGGCTCAATAAAGATGACAGGAGAAAAATCAGTAGGAATTATAGCTGAAAAATCTAAAATAACAAATAGTGGAACAACAGGAACAATAGAAATATCAGGAGCAAATTCAGCAGGAATCTTAGGAAGTGTTAGCTCAGAGTTATAAACTCAGGAAAAATAGAAGGAACAATAGGAGCAAATTTAGTTGGTATTTCAGTAGATGAAACTTCAACTGTCACAAACAGTGGAAGTATTATTATGAAAACAGCTCAAAATACTGGTGTTGCAAAGTAAAGGTGGACAAGTAACAAATAGTGGAACTATTAGTCTAGAAAAAAATAATTCAACAGGTATTTCCGCTGAAAATGCAGATGTAACAAATTCATCAACTATAGAAGTAAAAGATAAAAGAATCAGTAGGAATCTATGCTAAGATGTCTAAAGATGTTGATAAGAAAGTTACTAATGAGGGAACAATAACTTTAGAGACTCCAACAGGAACAACTCCTAATAAATCTGCTGCTATTTATAGTTTAGTAAATGGTGGAACAGGAATATTAACTACTGAAAATAATAAAACTATTAATGTAGATCAAACAGATTCAGTAGGAATTTTTGCTCAAAATAATGGAACAGCAAATACTAGATCAGTAGTAAAAATACTAAAATTATTAATGTTAGTAAAGAAGGTTCAGCAGGAATCTTAGGAGAAAAATCTACTATAACAAATAGTGGAGCAGGAACAACAGCAGGAACAACAGATGGAATAGTTTTTAACTGCTAACAAAAACAGTAGGGATTATAGGAAAAATGGTTCAGAAGTTAGTAATACAGGAAGAATAGAAACTAAAAACAGCGACTCCATCAGGTTCTTCAGAAGGTCTAGTAGGAATATCACTAAATGCTTCAACAGGAACAAATAGTGGAGATATTATCTTAGATACAGCACACTCAACAGGAATGAATGGAGTGGCTAAATCAACATTAACAAATAGTGGTACAATTGAAGGAAAGAAAAATAATGCAGTAGGAATGGCTGTTAATGATTCAATGGCAACAAACTACAACTACTGGAAAAATAAATCTAAGTGGATTAACTTCAACAGGAATGTTTGGAGCAGTTGGATCAACTGTAACAAATGCTGGGAAAATAGAAACTAAGACTGCAGTTCCAACTGGTACAGCTACAGGTTTAGTAGGAATAGCTGTAAATGCTTCAACAGGAATTAACACTGGTGAAATTATATTAGGAACAAAAATTTTCAACAGGAATGTTTGGTGCAGCTGGATCAACAGCAACAAATGAAGGAACAATAACAGGAAATAAAGAAAATAGTGTTGGTATGGCTGGAGATGCTTTCAACTGTAACAAATAAAAATATTATTACTTTAGAAGATAAAAGCTCAACAGGAATATTTGGAAAAAAATAATTCAAACTTAACAAATGATGATGATGGAAAGATTGAACTAAAAGAAAGAAAAATCTGTTGGAATTTATTCAGATTCTAATATTGGAACAGTAATTAATAAAGGAACTATAACTGCTATAGGTATAGCATCAGCAGGAATCTCTGTAAAATTAGAAGATACTATTGGAAATAAAAATGTTGCAGGAAAAAAATACAGGAACAATAGAAATTAAAGGTACAAAATCAGCAGGTATGTTAGGGTCTGATGGATGCAGCAACTACAGTAGCAACCTCTAAGTTAGACTTGGAAAATAGTGGAGAAATAAATATCAATACCAAAGCAGCTGTAGGGTATGATGGTAACTAACAATTCTGCTACTATAGCAAAAGATAAAGTGATAGCAACAAATAAAACTGGTGGAGTTATCAATTTAGAGTCTACAACTGCAACAGATGATAAAAAAATATAGGTATACTTGCTAATGAAAAAGCAACAGGAATCAATGAGGAACTATACAAGTAAAAACTCTTGAGTCAGTTGGAATGTTAGGACAAGCAGCTTCAGAAGTTATAAATAGGAATACTATTAATTTAATAGCTGAAAAAGGAATAGGAATGTTAGCAGAAGGAAAAAAATTCAAATAATGAAGTTTCTACTGCTACAAATAATGCTAAAATTACATATGCATCAACAGCTAAAAATCAATAGGAATGTATGCAAAAGATTCTGGAGATGTTAAAAATAATAAAGAAATAGAAGTACTTGCCGAAAATGGAGTAGGAATTTTTGTATCTGATACAGGAAAAGGAGAAAACACTGCTCTAATGGAAAAAAATTCTATTAAATAATAAAAGAAACAGTAGGAATATTTGCTCAAAATAATGGAGCTGGGCATACAGCTCAAAAATGCTGGAAAAATTATTTTAGGAAAAGAAGATGGAACATCAGCTAATGAATCATTAATAGGAATGTTTGCTCAAGCAGAAGCAGGAAAAACAGCTAGTGTAAAAAAATACAGGAACTATTGATGTAAATACAAAGAAATCAGTAGGAATGTATGCAAAAAAATGATGCTACAAATGTAGGAGATGTTGACTTACAAAATATAGAAACTATTAATATAAATAATGAAAGTTCAGCTGGAATTTATGCACCTAAAGCAACAGTTTCTAAAGTAGGAGCAATAAATCTAAAGAATTCAAAAGGATAGTGATGGATCTTCTGCTGTATATATCTCAAAAGGAGGTAAAGTATCAGATACAGCTAGTGCTACAATTAATTTGGGAACAGTAAATCAAAAATAGAGTTGCTTATTATGTAAATGGTGCAGGAAGTGCTTTAGCTGGAGCTAATATTGGAAAAATTAGTGGATATGGAGTAGGAGTATATCTACAAGGAGATGCGACAGTAGGTACAGCTGAAATAGATAAAAATACACCAACATTAGATTTCACAACTGGTAATGATGCTGGAAATGGAATAATAGGTCTATACTTAAATGGAAATACAGAAATAAAAGACTACACAAAAAGGAATTACAGTTGAAATAGTGTTGGAACAAATTATGCAATAGGAGTTTACGCTAAGGCTCAAGGAACAGGAGGAAGCTATAGTATAACAACTCCAATTAAAGTTGGAGCTGATGGAGTAGGAATCTATGCTGATAAAAAAATAGTGACATTACATATACTGGAAACATGGAAGTAGGAGATGGAACTAAATCAGGAACAGGTATCTACATAACTAAAAAAAGATGGAACAGGAACAGCTACAGGAACAGTTACTCTTGGATCAAATACAATTAAATTAAAAAGGAACAGGAGGAGTTGCAGTTATAGCTTCTGAAGGTACAAAATTTGATGCAAAGAGTGCAACAATAGAATTAATAGGAAAAGATGTTACAGGAGTAGGAGTTTATGGACTAAAAGGCTCTGACGTAAAACAGGAGGATGGACTTTTAAAAATAATGGAAACCAAGCTGAAGAAGTTCGTCTAGTAGAAGGAAAAAGTTCATGTAACAAGTAGTAAATCATTAAATCTAGAATGGTTCTAACACATGTTATAAATGGAGAAACTTCAGTGGGAACTGGTGCAACAGTTACTTCTGTAAATGATAGTCCACATACTGCTAAAGAAAATATAGGACTTATGGCAGAAGGAGTTAAAAATCCAACTGCACCAACACCTCTTACTTGGGATGAAGGAGCTTATGAAGCTGTAAATAAAGGTACTATTGACTTCTCTGCTGCAGAGAGATCAACAGCAATTTATGTAAATTCTGCAAGAGCTAAGAATGATGGTACTATCAAAGTTGGTAAAAATTCAATAGCCATCTATGGTTTCTATGATAAAAATACTAGAAAATATGATGGAGCAACAGGAAATCCTAATAAATTAGAAATTGAAACAACAGGAAATTCTAAGATTAGCTTAGGGAGATCAATCAACAGGAATGTATTTGATAAATGCAGAAAAAAATTAACAATACAGGTGGAGAAATCACTTCTGCAACTGGAGCTAAAAAGACAATGTAGGTATCTATGCTGTAAATGGTCAAGATGCTGACAGTGATAATAATAAAGTTTTAACAATGACAACAGCTACTAAGATGACATTAGGAGATGGAGCAGTTGGAATATATAGTAAAGGTCAATCTAATACAGTTAGAAATACTGTAACAAATACAGGAGATATAACAGTAGGAGATAAAATAGTAGCTAGTAAGACTGAAAAACTATCCAGCAGTTGCAGTATATGCTGAAAATACAAACCTAACTAATACTTCAGCAATAAGAGTTGGAAATGATGGAATAGCTTACTATGGTAAAAATTCAACTATCAATGCAAATGGTAGTGTGGATTTCTCAAATAAAGGAGTATTAGCATATTTAGAAAAATTCTATTTTTCATTTCTAAATTAGGAAATCTAGGTGCAACACAAAATACTATGCTATATTTAAAAGATAGTACTGCTCAATTAGATGGTGCAGGAACTAAGGTTGATATAGATGTTGCAGATGGATATACTGGAGCATATATCAGTGGAAACTCTCACTTAACTGGTGTAAGAACAATTAAACTAGGACAAGGATCTACTGGACTTTATTTAGAAAATACAAGCCCTAACTTTGTTTCTACTGCTGAATCAATATCAGGAACAAAGGATAATGCAAGAGAATTGTAGCAAAGAATTCTAACTTCACAAACAATAGTAAAATTTCTTTAAGTGGAAAAGAATCAGTTGGAATTTATTCTAACGCAGATGCTACTAAGAATGTTGTTAACAATGGCGAATTAACATTATCTGGTAAGAAGACATTAGGGAGTATTCTTGAGAGGTGGACAAACTTTTGAAAATAAAGCTAATATAAATATAGCTGACTCAGCAAATTCACTAGAACCAACTATTGGTATCTATACAGCTGAAGGAACTCTAATATAAAACATACAACAGGAACAATAGAAGTAGGGAGAAAAATCAATAGGTATCTATTCAAAACTCCTTCAAGTGTTGAAATGAATGGTGGAAAGATACATGTTAAAGACCAAGGTATAGGAATCTATAAAGAAGATGGAACAGTTGTTGTAAAAGGTGAATTAGATATAGATAAACATGTGGCAACAGCAAAAGATACAGAACCTACTGGAGTTTATGCAGTAAATGGAGCAACAGTTGTTGATCAAGCTTCAAAAATTACAGTAGGAGAAAAATCTTATGGATTCATATTAAATAATACTGATCCAAATAAAACAAATGTTTATACTAATACAAATGCAGGACCTGTAAGTTTAGGAAATGACAGTGTATTCCTATATTCTAAAGGAAAAGCTAACATCACTAATAATAGAAATATTAATTCAAACAATTCAGATCATTTAATAGGTTTCTATGTTAAAGATGGTGGAGAATTTGTAAAATAATGGAATAATAGACTTCTCAACAGGAAAAGGAAACATAGAGTTTATGCACCTAATGGAAAAAGCAACAAATAGAGGAAGCATTGTTGTAGGACCTACTGATGATATAGATCCAGCAACAGGAAAAGTATATTCTGATGCTAATAAGATTGTTTATGGTATAGGTATGGCTGCTGATAATGGTGGACATATAATAAACGAAGGAGATATCAGAATATCTACTAATAAATCTATTGGTATGTATGGTGCAGGAGTTGGAACAATTGTAGAAAATACTGGAAGAATCTTATTAGATGGAAGCCAAGCTACAGCAACTAATAAAATTCAAAGTTTAACAGAGTCTATGTTGATGGAGGAACTTTCAAAAATAGTGGACTTATCACAACAACAGATTCTTATGCTGGAAGAAATGGAAAAATAAATGAGAATGTAACAGGACTTACTGGAGTTGCAGTAATGAATGGTTCAACTCTTATAAATGAAGCAACAGGAAAAATCTTAATCGATGCTGACAACAGTACAGGAGTTGTTATCAGAGGTAAAAGAGATGCTGCTGGAAACTTAGTAAGAAATGCCGTTATCAAGAACTATGGAGAAATCAGAGTAAGAGGTAAGGGTGGTTCTGCAATTAGCTGGAAAGATGTTAGTGCTGCAGAAATTGCTGAGTTAGAAAGACAAATTAACTCTTTGATTAGCACAGATCCTTCTGGAAATGAAATAACTCAAGCTAGTGGAACAAGTAAAGATTACCAAGGAATCACTATCACTGTAAAAAAATGGTCAAGCTACATTCTTAAGAAATGGAGTACCAGTATCAGATAGTGAAGTAGAAAAAAATTAATAAGTTAATTGGTAATGAACCAAATCTAGCAATGTCTGATATAGGATTCTATATAGATACATTGGGAAGAACAAGACCTGTTACTTTCGATGGAGCAGCTCCACCAGTAAACTAGCCAATTAATAATTGGTACTGAATTCTCAGAAATGACTAATAAGAAAAGAATGGATAGTAAGTGGAGATGTTATTAAACCTTTCTGAGATCAAATCCAAGGAAGAAACTTTAAAATAACAACTATGGCTGGTTCATTAACTTGGATGGCTACACCAATCTTAGATAACTATGGACAAATCGTAGGAATGGCAATGTCTAAATTAGCTTTATACATCTTTTGTAAGACCAGAAGATAATGCTTATAATTTTGCTGATGGATTAGAACAAAGATATGATATGAATGCTCTTGATTCAGCAGAAAAGAGACTATTTAATAAATTAAATGGAATAGGGTAAAAATGAAGATGTATTATTAACTCAAGCTTTATGATGAAATGATGGGACACCAATATGCTAATGTTCAACAAAAGAATACAAGCAACAGGAAGAATATTAGATAAAGAATTCTCTTACTTAAGAAATTTTGGTCTAACCCTTCAAAAAGATTCTAATAAGGTAAAAACTTTTGGAATGAAAGGTGAATATAAAACTGATACAGCTGGTATAATAGACTATAAGAACAATGCTTATGGAGTAGCTTATGTTCATGAAGATGAAACAGTTAAAGTTAGGAGAATCTACAGGTTGGTACACAGGTATAGTTCATAATACTTTCAAATTTGAAGATATTGGAAAATCAAAAGAAGAACAATTACAAGCTAAGGTTGGATTATTTAGATCAGTACCATTTGATGATAACAATAGCTTAAATTGGACAATATCAGGAGATATTTTTGTAGAGACAACAAACTAAACAGAAGATTCTTAGTTGTTGATGAAATATTCCAAGCAAAATCTAAATACTATACTTATGGAATAGGAGTTAAAAAAATGAAGTAGGAAAAAGAATTTAGATTGAGTGAAGGACTTTCAGTAAGACCATATGAGCAGTGAGAGTTGAATATGGAAGAATGTCTAAGATAAAAAAGAAAAATCTGGTGAAATGAAATTAGAAGTTAAATCAAATGACTACTTATCTATAAAAACCAGAAGTAGGAACAGAATTAGCATATAAACTTCACTTAGGAAATAAAACATTGAGAGCAGCCCTAGCAGTAGCTTATGAAAATGAGTTAGGAAGAGTTGCAAATGGAAAGAATAAAGCAAGAGTTGCAGGAACATCTGCCGATTGGTTCAATATCAGAGGTGAAAAAGAAGACAGAAGAGAAATGTTAAAACAGATCTTAATGTTGGTGTAGATAACCAAAAGAATTGGAGTAACTGGAAACATAGGTTATGATACAAAAAGGTAGAAATGTTAGAGGTGGCTTAGGACTAAGAGTTATATTCTAATTTTAAAAATTTAAATTATAAGAGCTGATTGAGTGAAAACTTCAATCAGTTTTTATAATAGAAAAATTTTATAATAAAAATATAATTTTTATTTTTAAATTTTAATATTAATAAAAATTGTTAGATTTTTACAAATATTTTCAATATAGTAGAATAAAAATTTTAATCTATTAATAGTATAAATAAAAAAACTTTAAAAACATTGAAAAATATGATAATATATAACAAATTTTAAATTTTTAGTAGAGGAGGATTTTTATGCAATTTGATTTAGTCGGTTTTTATTTTTAACTCATTGGTACTATTATTTTTTACTATGACTTTAGGAAAACCTATTTGGAGACATAAAGTTTAAGAAATTTAATTTTGGTATTACAGGAACTCTGTTTATTGGGTTATTTGTAGGATATTTTCTAACAAAAATATGCTGTAACAATTCCAGAAGATAGTAAATTCTTTTTTCAAAAAGCTCAAAAATGTATTAAAGGGAAATATTATAGATAATTCTATAATGAATTTATCGCTACTTATTTTTATAGTTGAACAGGGCTTTTGGTGCTAAAGATATGAAATATGCTATTACTAAATTTGGAAAACAATTTGTAATTATAGCTATATTTATACCATTTGTTGAGCAGTAGCATCTTATGGTTTTTCAAAAGCATTAAAGAATATGAGTCCATATCAAATAACAGGAACTTATACAGGAGCTTTTAACAAGTTCAGCAGGACTGTAGCAGCAACTGAATCTTCAGAAGCAGAATCAAAACATTCAGCAGCTAATTTTTGCAAACTTAGATGAAGGAACAAAAGTAAAGATATTAGCTATAATTAATAATGCAAAGGAAAGAGATGCAAAATTAAAAATGAGGCAATTCCAGAAAAAAATGACAGTGGAAAAATACAACAACTCTATCAGCAGAAGATACTGAAATATATGTAACTGAAGCAAAAGCTGGGGTTGAGTAGGACACTCAATTGGATATCCATTTGAGTATTATTCTTAATTTTAGGTATTAATTTCATTCCAAGAATGTTTAGATTTGATGTTGAAAAAGAAAAAGAAAAATACTTTGCTCAAAAGAAAATAGATTTAAGCAATGATCAAAAGATTCAGAAAAAAATACTATCCCAGAAGTTAAAATGGACTTCGTAGGTTTCTCAATAGCAGCATTCTTAGGATATTTTTTAGGAAGTATTAAAATTGCAATGGGACCTCTAGGAACATTTTCATTAGGAAGTATTGGTGGAGCAATCATAGTTGCATTGATTTTAGGATCTATTGGAAAAATTGGACCTATCAACTTCCGTATGGATTCTGTTGTTTTAGGAAAAATGAGAACATATTTCCTATCAATTTTCTTAGCAGGAACAGGATTAAACTATGGTTTCCGTGTTGTTGAAGCTGTTACTGGAGATGGAATTATGATAGCAGTTGTTTCAGCACTTGTAGCAATTTTATCTGTTCTATTTGGATTCTTGTTAGGACACTATGTTTTCCATGTAAACTGGACTCTATTATCAGGAGCTATAACAGGTGGAATGACATCAGCACCAGGTTTAGGAGCAGCTATAGATGCACTAGATTCTGATGAACCAGCAATATCTTATGGAGCTACACAACCACTTGCAACTCTATGTATGGTTATTTTTCTATAATTATTCATAAATTACCTATCTAATATATATATACAAAAAGTCAGTTGTAGATTTGTTAAAAATCTCAACTGACTTTTTATTTTATATTTTTGTTATTTTACTGCTGGTTTTGTTACAGTTGTAGAATTTGTATAAAGTAGTAGCACCTGGGATAGATTCCATAGTTTTTGATTATATTTTCATAATTCCGCTCTTAGTAGCTACTTTAAATTTGTAAACAGCTATTCTTTTACCAGTTCTTAAATCTGAGAATTTAATAACCCTTGATGAGTTCCTAAATAATCAGGATATAATGATTCACAAGTAATTGCAAAATTTGATTTTAAAGACGGCGAAGAAGTGTCTTTATTTGAAACTACAGAAACTTTCCAAAAATTATTTTCTAAAAGCCTTTTTCTAAGTCAATTTCAAAGTCAGTTGGAAAAATATTGATAAGTACAGTTTTTTTCATCCTTTGTAATAGGTTTAGCATCATGAATAAATTGTGTACTAGAACAAGCGACGAAAGCAAATAACATTAATACGAATAGAAAAATCTTTTTCATAAAAATACCTCCCAAAAATATGTAATAAAATAAAAATTGTCATTATAATAATACAATATATTAACAAAAATCAATCTAAAATCTTAAAATTTAAATAAAATAAAAAGTAATAAATATTTTTTAAAAAAATCTTTGATTTTTTAAAAAGTTGTGATATACTCTTTAGAGTGCATAAGAATTATCTTATGTAGTTAATTTAAAGGAGGTGCAATATATAAATGGCTTCTAACAAATTAAGAATCTATTTAAAAGCATACGATTATACTTTACTTGATGAATCAGCAAAAAGAATAGCTGAGGCTGCAAAGAAAAGTGGAGCAACTGTAGCATGGGCCTATGCCTTTTACCTACAAAAATCAGAAAGTATACAGTTTTAAGATCAGTGCATGTTAATAAAGATTCAAGAGAGCAATTGAAATGAGAGTGCACAGAAGAATGATAGAATTAGTAAATTCTACAGATAAGGCTATTAGTTCGTTAACATCAGTTCACTTACCAGCTGGTGTAGGAATAGAAATTAAACAAGTTTAATTCTATTCTTGGTATTTATTTATGGGAGATGATGTGAGCATCATACTTACAGAATAGTACAAGTTGATTTTATTCTTGCGGTAAAAAATAGAACCACAAGGGTAGGTTGTATCAACCAATATATTATTTGATGGAGGTTAAAAATGTCTGGAATTTTAGGAAAGAAAATTGGAATGACTCAAATTTTTGAAGATGGAAAAATTCGTTCCAGTAACAGTTGTAGAAGCTGGTCCTAACTTTGTTCTTCAAAAAGAAAAACTGAAGAAAAAGATGGATATGTAGCACTACAATTAGGATTTGATGAAAAGAAAGAAAAACACTACAAAACCTTTAATGGGAATATTCAACAAAGCTGAGGGTTAAAACCTCAAAGATTCGTTAGAGAATTAGCTGTTGAAACAGTTGAAGGATATGAATTAGGACAAGAAATCAAAGTTGATGTTCTAGCAGAAGTTGGATATGTAGATATCACAGGAACTTCAAAAGGTAAAGGAACATCTGGTGTTATGAAAAGACACGGATTTGGTGGAAAATAGAGCTTCACACGGGGTTTCAAGAAACCACAGACTTGGTGGATCAATAGGGATGTCAAGTTGGCCTGGTAAAGTTCTAAAAGGAAAAAGAATGGCAGGACAACATGGAAACGCAACAGTAACAGTTCAAAACTTAAAAGTAGTTAAAGTTGATGTTGAACACAACTTACTTTTAATAAAAGGAGCAGTTCCTGGAGCTAAAAACAGTTATTTAGTAATTAAACCAGCTGTGAAGAAAGTAATAGGATAGTAGAAAGAGGAGGAAAGCAATGGCAGTTTTAAACGTATATAACTTAGAAGGGAATCAAATTGATACTCTTGAAGTTAAAGACACTGTGTTTGGGATTGAACCTAATAAAGTAGTTCTTCATGAAGTACTTACTGCTGAATTAGCAGCTGCTAGACAAGGTACAGCTTCTACTAAGACTAGAGCAATGGTTAGAGGTGGAGGAAGAAAACCTTTCAAACAAAAAGGTACTGGTAGAGCAAGACAAGGTTCAATAAGAGCACCTCATATGGTAGGTGGAGGAGTTACATTTGGTCCTCATCCAAGATCATATGAAAAGAAAGTTAATAAAAAAGTTAGAAATCTAGCATTAAGATCAGCATTATCTGCAAAGGTAGCAGCTGGAAATGTATTAGTGTTAGACTATGAAGGAATAGACACACCTAAAACAAAAGTGATAGTAAATCTAGTAAATAAAGTTGATGCAAAACAAAAAACAACTATTTGTAGTAGGAGATTTAATAAAAGATTACAATTTATACTTGTCAGCAAGAAACTTAGAAAAACGCAGTAATTTTTACAACCAAATGAAATTGGTGTTTACTGGTTACTAAAACAAGAAAAAGTAATCTTTACTAAAGAAGCATTAGCTGTTGTAGAGGAGGTACTAGGATAATGAATGTTTATGATATAATCAAAAAGCCTGTTGTTACAGAAAAACAGAACTTTTAAGAAAAGAATACATAAGTATACTTTTGAAGTACATCCAAAAGCTAATAAAATAGAAATAAAAAAAGCTATAGAAACTATATTCAATGTAAAAGTTGAAGATGTAGCTACAATAAACAAAAACCAATTACTAAAAAGACATGGTATGAGACTTTATAAGACTCAAGCTAAGAAAAAAAGCAATTGTTAAATTAGCTAAAGAAAAACACAATAACTTACTTCAAAGAAGTATAAGAAGCTTAAAGATATATATAGGTCAATGGAGGAAAAATAAAAAAATGGCTATTAGAAAAATGAAACCAATTACTAATGGTACTAGACATATGTCTAGAATAGTAAATGATGAATTAGATAAAGTAAGACCTGAAAAATCTTTTAACTGTACCTCTAAAAATCAGCGTATGGTAGAGATAATTATGGTCACAGAACTTGTAGAGACAGACAAAAAGGACACAAAAAGATTATACAGAATTATAGATTTCAAAAGAAATAAATTAGATGTTCCTGCAAGAGTTGCAACAATAGAATATGATCCTAACAGATCAGCAAACATCGCTTTATTATTCTATGTTTGATGGAGAAAAAAAGATATACTAGCTCCTAAAGGGCTTAAAAAAAGGAGATATAGTTTCTGCTGGAAGCAAAGCTGATATCAAACCTGAAATGCACTTAAATTAAAAAGATATGCCAGTTAGGGGTTCAAATTCACAATATAGAACTTCAAAAAGGTAAAGGTGGACAATTAGTAAGATCTGCTGGAACTGCTGCAAGACTTGAAGCAAAGAAGGAACTTACTGCCACGTTGAATTACCTTCAGGAGAATTAAGATTAATACATGGTGAATGTATGGCAACTGTTGGAGAAGTTGGAAATTCAGAACACAACTTAGTAAGTATCGGTAAAGCTGGAAGAGCTAGACACATGGGAAAAAGACCTCACGTAAGAGGAGCTGTAATGAACCCAGTAGATCACCCACATGGTGGAGGAGAAGGAAAGAACTCAGTTGGAAGAAAATCACCTTTAACACCTTGGGGAAAACCAGCACTTGGTATTAAAACAAGAGGAAGAAAGACTTCTGACAAATTTATCGTAAGAAGAAGAAACGAAAAATAATTTGCGAGAGGAGGCTAATTAGTAATGGCAAGATCATTAAAAAAAGGACCTTTTTGTGACCATCATTTAATGGCTAAAGTTGAAGAAGCAGTTGCTTCTAACAACAACAAAGCTGTTATCAAAAACTTGGTCAAGAAGATCTACAATATTCCCAAATTTTATAGGATTAACTTTTGGAGTATATAACGGAAAAAAACATATCCCAGTTCACGTAACTGAACAAATGGTAGGACATAAATTAGGAGAATTTGCACCAACTAGAACATATCATGGACATGGTGTAGATAAGAAGAAAAAATAAAATTCATTAAAAGAAGGAGGATGGACTAGTGGAAGCTAAAGCAATAACTAGATTCGTAAGACTATCTCCTAGAAAAAGCTAGATTAGTAGCTGACTTAGTGAGAGGTAAATCAGCACTAGATGCGATAGATATTCTAGAATTTACAAATAAAAAAAGCTGCTAGAATTATAAAGAAAACTTTGATGTCAGCAGTAGCAAATGCAACAAATAACTTCAAAATGGATGAAGAAAAATTAGTAGTGTCAACTATAATGATAAATCAAGGACCAGTTTTTAAAAAGAGTTATGCCAAGAGCAATGGGAAGAGCTGATATAATCAGAAAACCAACAGCTCATATAACAGTGGCAGTATCTGAAAAATAAGATTAAGGAGGTAAAACTGTGGGACAAAAAAAGTAGACCCTAGAGGACTAAGACTTGGAATTACAAGAGCTTGGGATTCTAATTGGTATGCAGATAAAAAGAGTATGTAAAATACTTCCATGAAGATGTGCAAATAAAAAGAATTTATAAAGAAAAAAACTACTTCCATACAGGGATTTTCTAGGTAAGAATCGAAAGAACATCTCCTTCACAAGTAGTTGTACATATACATACTGGAAAAAGCAGGATTAATAATTGGAAGAAAAGGTGCTGAAATAGATGCACTTAGAGCAAAAACTTGAAAAATTAACAGGTAAAAAGTAACTGTTAAAGTACAAGAAATAAAAGACTTAAATGGAGATGCTGTATTAGTTGCAGAATCGATAGCTGCTCAAATCGAAAAAGAGAATAGCTTACAAAAAGCTATGACTCAAGCTATATCAAGATCTATGAAATCTCCAGAAGTTAAAGGTATAAAAGTAATGATTTCAGGAAGATTAAATGGTGCTGAAATTGCTAGATCTGAATGGGCAGTTGAAGGAAAAAGTTCTTTACATACATTAAGAGCAGACATAGATTATGCAGTAGCAACAGCTCACACAACTTACGGAGCTTTTAGGAATTAAAAGTATGGATATTCCATGGTGAAGTTCTTCCTAGTAAGAAAGAAGGAGGGAAGCTTTAATTATGTTGATGCCAAAGAGAACAAAAACACAGAAAAAAATGTTCAGAGGTAGAATGAAAGGGGCAGCTCATAAAGGTAACTTTGTTGCTTTTTGGAGATTATGGATTACAAGCTTTTGAACCATCTTGGATAACAAACAGACAAATAGAATCTTGTCGGGTTGCTATCAACAGAACATTTAAAAGAGAAGGGAAAAACATATAAGAATATTCCCTGACAAACCAATCACAGCAAGACCTGCTGGAGTGAGAATGGGTAAAGGTAAAGGAAACGTTGAAGGTTGGGTATCAGTAGTAAGACCTGGAAGAATATTATTCGAAGTTTCAGGAGTAACTGAAGAAAAAGCTAAAGCAGCTTTTAAGAAAAGCAGCTATGAAATTACCAATCAGATGTAAAGTTGTTAAAAGAGAAGAAAAATGAAAATGGTGGTGAAAAACTAATGAGAGCTAAAGAAATAAGAGAAATGACTAGTGAAGACCTAGTTGTTAAGTGTAAAGAGCTAAAAGAAGAATTATTCAACTTGAAGTTCCAACTTTCATTAGGTCAACTAACTAATACAGCTAAAATAAGAGAAGTTAGAAGAGAAATTGCAAGAATCAACACTATCTTAAATGAAAGATAATAATTTCTTTAATATATAAAGAGGAGGTTAATCTTGAGAAACGAAAGAAAAGTAAGAGAAGGAATAGTTGTTTCTGACAAAATGGAAAAAAACGATAGTTGTTGCTATAGAAACAATGATACTTCATCCTATATACAAGAAAAGAGTAAAAAGAACTACTAAATTTAAAGCTCATGATGAAGAAAAATGTAGCTCAAGTAGGAGATAAAGTAAGAATAATGGAAACTAGACGTTTATCTAAGGATAAAAAAATTGGAGACTAGTAGAAATCATAGAAAAGGCAAGATAATCACATTTAGTGAGAGGAGGATATTTTAATGGTACAACAACAAACTATCCTTAATGTTGCTGATAACTCAGGGGCTAAAAAACTTATGGTAATAAGAGTTTTAGGAGGATCTAAAAAGAGATTTGGAAGAATTGGTGACATTGTTGTGGCATCAGTTAAAGAAGCTATCCCTGGTGGTAACGTTAAAAAAAGGGAGATGTCGTAAAGGCTGTTATAGTAAGAACAAGAAAAGAAACTAGAAGAGACGATGGTTCATACATAAAATTCGATGATAATGCTGGAGTTGTAATTAACAATAACAACGAACCAAAAGCAACAAGAATATTCGGACCAGTTGCAAGAGAATTAAGAGCAAGAAACTTTATGAAAATCTTATCTCTAGCAATAGAAGTTATATAATGAGAGAGGAGGCTTATAAGAAACATGGCTAGACCTAAAATTAAATTTGTTCCTGAATCATTACATGTAAAAACTGGAGATATAGTTTATGTAATATCTGGAAAAGATAAAAAGAAAAACAGGTAAAGTTCTAAGAGTTTTTCCCTAAAAAGGAAAAAAATAATCGTAGAAGGTATAAATATAGTAACAAAACATTTAAAGCCATCTCAAGTGAACCCACAAGGTGGAGTTGTACAAAAAGAAGTTGCAATCTTCTCATCAAAAGTTATGCTGTTTGATGAAAAAGACTAAACAACCAACAAGAGTTGGATATGAAGTTAGAGATGGAAAAAAAGTAAGAGTTTCAAAAATCTGGAGAAATAATATAAGAAAGGAGGAAAGCATAAGTGGATAAATATGTTTCAAGATACCACAAATTCTATAATGAAGTAGTGGTTCCTAAATTAATGAAAGAATTAGAAATTAAAAAAATATCATGGATTGTCCTAAACTAGAAAAAGATCATAGTTAATATGGGAGTTGAGAAGCTACTCAAAACTCTAAATTAATAGATGCTGCTATGGCAGATTTAACTTTAATCACTGGACAAAAACCATTATTGAGAAAAAGCTAAAAAAATCTGAAGCTGGTTTCAAATTAAGAGAAGGAATGCCTATTGGTGCAAAAAGTTACTTTTAAGAAAAGAAAGAATGTATGATTTCTTAGATAGATTAGTAAACGTAGTTCTTCCAAGAGTTAGAGACTTTGAAGGAGTTCCAAGCAACTCATTTGATGGAAGAGGAAATTATTCAGTAGGATTGAGAGACCAATTAGTATTTCCTGAAATAGATTTTGATAAAGTTGAAAAACTTTTAGGAATGTCTATCACTATGGTTTCTTCTGCAAAAAAACAGATGAAGAAGGAAGAGCATTACTAAAGGCTTTTGGAATGCCTTTCAAGAAGTAATTGTAGGGAGGTTAAAGTAGATGGCGAAAAAAAGTCAATGATCGCAAGAGATGTTAAAAAGAGCAAAAACTTGTTGACAAATATGCTGAAAAAAAGAGCTGAATTAAAGAAAAAGAATCGCTGCTGGAGATATGGAAGCTATGTTTGAATTAAACAAATTACCAAAAAGATTCTTCAGTTGTTAGAAAAAAAGAAATAGATGTCAATTAGATGGTAGACCAAGAGGATTTATGAGAGAATTCGGAATATCAAGAGTTAAGTTTAGACAACTTGCAGGTGCTGGACTTATACCTGGTGTAAAAAAATCATCTTGGTAATTAATCAAAGGAAGGAGGATTTAAATAGATGTATTTAACAGATCCAATTGCTGATATGTTAACAAGAGTAAGAAATGCTAATGCAGTTATGCATGAAAAAAAGTAGATATACCTCACTCAAAGATGAAAGAAAGAATAGCTGAAATCTTAAAAAGAGCAAGGATATATTTCTAATTTCAAAATTGTTACTGATGAAGAAAAATAAGAAAAAGTATAAGAGTTTATTTAAAATATGCAGGAAAAGAAAGAGTTATAAAAGGATTAAAGAGAATATCTAAACCTGGAAGAAGAGTTTACTCTTCAGTGGAAGATATGCCAAGAGTTCTATCTGGACTTGGAATAGCAATAGTTTCAACTTCAAAAAGGGGTTATTACAGATAAAGTTGCTAGAGCTGAAAAAAAGTTGGTGGAGAAGTCCTTGCATTTGTATGGTAATAAAAAAACTTAGGAGGTGTACATTAATGTCAAGAGTAGGTAAAAACCTATAGCTGTGCCTTCTGGAGTTGATTTTTTTCAGTAAAAAGACAATGTTGTTACTGTAAAAGGACCAAAGGGTACATTAACTAAAGAATTTAATAAAAAAATATAACTATAAAATTAGAAGATGGTCACATTACATTTGAAAGACCTAATGATGAACCATTCATGAGATCAATACACGGAACTACTAGAGCTTTTAATCAACAACATGGTTAAAGGAGTTTCTGAAGGATACAGAAAAACTCTTACTTTAGTAGGGGTAGGATATAGAGCAGCAGCTAAAGGAAAAGGATTAGAAATATCTTTAGGATATTTCTCATCCAGTAATCATAGATGAAATACCTGGAATTACTTTTTACTGTTGAAAAGAATACTACTATTCATATAGATGGAATCGAAAAAGAATTAGTAGGTCAAGTTGCAGCTAATATAAGAGCTAAGAGACCACCTGAACCATATAAAGGTAAAGGGGTTAAATATGCTGATGAACATATTAGAAGAAAAGAAGGTAAAAAAAGTCTTAAAAATAGCTTAAAAAAAGGAGGTAAGACAGTTGTTTAAGAAAGTTGATAGAAAAGCGTCAAGACAAAAAGCAAATGTCAATAAGAAATAAGATTTCTGGAACTCCAGAAAGACCCTAGACTTTCAGTTTTTTTAGATCAAATACTAACATTTTTTGCTCAATTAATCGACGATGTAAATGGAGTTACTCTAGTATCTGCATCTACAATAGATAAAGCATTAAAAAGGAAGTATTGCTAATGGTGGAAACGTTGAAGCGGCAAAAAGCCATTGGTAAAAGCAATAGCTGAAAGAGCTAAAGAAAAAGGAATAAATGCTATCGTTTTTCGATAGATCAGGATATAAATATACAGGAAGAGTAGCGGCTCTTTGCAGAAGCGGCTAGAGAAGCTGGATTAAGCTTCTAATTTCTAGAGAGGAGGATTTCACTTGTTGAACAGAGAAGATAATCAATATCAAGAAAAAAATTATTGAAGATATCTAGAGTTTCTAAGACAACTAAAGGAGGAAGAACAATATCTTTCTCAGTATTAGCTGCTGTTGGAGATGGAGAAGGTAAAATAGGATTAGGACTAGGAAAAGCAAACGGAGTTCCTGATGCTATAAGAAAAAGCTATTGCAGCTGCAAAAAGAATATCGTAAAGATATCTTTAAAGAATAATACAATACCTCATGAAATTACAGGAAGATGGGGAGCAACTACTTTTATGGATGGCACCAGCATATGAAGGGACTGGAGTAATAGCTGGTTCTGCTTCAAGAGAAATATTAGAATTAGTTGGGGTTCATGACATTTTAACTAAAAATTAAAGGGTCAAGAAATAAAACATAATGTAGCAAGAGCTACTGTGGAAGCATTAAAATTACTTAGAACTGCTGAAGAAATAGCAGCTTTAAGAGGATTAGAAGTTAAGGATATCTTAAGCTAGGAGGAAGATGAAATGGCAAGACTTAGAATAGAGCTTGTAAAAAGCATAATCGGAAGAAAGCTCTAATCACATAGCGACTGCAAAGTCACTAGGGCTTAAGAAGATGCATGATGTTGTAGAACATAATGAAACACCTGAATTAAAAAGGGAAATTAGCTCAAATTTCTTATTTGTTAAAAAAATTGAGGAGGTGCAAGCATAGTGAAACTAAATGAATTAACACCTTCAGTTCCTAAAAAGAACAGAAAAAGAATAGGAAGAGGAAACTCATCTGGTTGGGGAAAAACAGCTGGAAAAAGGTAGCAATGGTCAAAAATTCAAGAGCAGGTGGAGGAGTAAAACCTTACTTTTGAAGGTGGACAAATGCCTATCTATAGAAGAGTTCCAAAAAGAGGATTCTCAAACGCTATATTCAAAAAAAGAATATACAGTTATATCTTTAAGTTTATTAAATGATAACTTTGAAGATGGAGAAGAAGTAACTTTAGAAACTTTATTCAATAAATTCTTAATCAAAAAGTAAGAGACGGAATCAAAGTTTTAGGAAATGGAGAACTTAACAAAAAAATTAACTGTTAAAGTACATAAAATATCTAAATCAGCTCAAGCTGCTATTGAAGCAAAAAGGTGGAACAGTTGAAATAGTTGAAGTTAAAGGTTTTGAAAGAGCAGAAAGTAATAAATAATATTAATCTGAGGTAGGTGTATATATGACTTTAATGGAGAAATTTAGCTCTAGATTAAGTAGTATAGTAAAAATTCCTGAACTTAGAGAAAGAATTATTTTCACATTATTAATGTTCTTGGTTGCCAGAGTAGGAACTTTAATTCCTGCTCCTGGTGTAGATGTGGATAGACTTGCTTCGATGGCTTCTAAAAAGTGACGTACTTAGTTATATAAATATGTTTTCTGGAGGAGCCTTCACAAGAATATCTATATTCTCATTAGGGATTATCCCTTACATTAATGCGTCAATAGTTGTAAGTTTACTTGTATCTATTATTCCTCAACTTGAAGAAATTCAAAAAGAAGGGGAATCTGGAAGAAATAGAATAACTCAATGGACAAGATACTTGACAATAGCACTTGCTATTATTCAAGGAGCTGGAGTTTGTCTTTGGCTACAATCTGTTGGACTTGTTTATAATCCAGGAATAAGCTTTTTTTGTAAGAACAATAACTACACTAACAGCTGGAACTGTATTCTTAATGTGGGTAGGAGAACAAATTTCTGTCAAAGGAATAGGAAATGGAGTTTCGCTTATTATATTCTTAAATGTAATATCAAGAGCTCCTTCAAGTGTTATACAAACAGTTCAAAAAAATGCAAGGAGATAAATTCTTAATTCCTTTATTTGTATTGGTAGCATTTCTTGCTACTAGTAACAATAGCTGGAATAGTATTATTTCAACTTGGGCAAAGAAAAATTCCTATTCATTATGTTGGAAAAGGATTTAGCTCAAAAAAAGTGGAATAGGAGAGAAATCTTTTATACCATTAAGACTTAATACAGCAGGAGTAATGCCTGTAATCTTTGCATCTGTATTTATGTTAATTCCTGGAGTAATAGTAAATGCTCTTCCTTCAGACTTACAATTAAAAAAACAACTTTATCTATAATATTTGGGCAAAAATCACCCAGTATATATGATATTGTATGCTTTAGTAATAATGTTCTTCTCATTTTTCTACACAGCTTTAGTTTTTGATCCTGAAAAGGTTGCAGAAAACTTAAGACAAAGTGGAGGAACTATACCTGGAATTAGACCAGGAGAAGAAACTGTAGAATATCTTGAAGGTGTTGCTTCAAGAATTACATGGGGTGGAGGATTATTCTTAGCAGTAATCTCTATACTACCATATGTAATATTTACTTCTATGGGACTTCCAGTTTATTTTGGTGGAACAGGAATAATCATTGTTGTTGGTGTTGCACTAGATACTATACAACAAATAGATGCTCATTTAGTCATGAGAGACTATAAAGGATTTATTTAATAATTATCAAATAAATTTAAAAAGATAGGTTAAAAGCCTATCTTTTTTTATTTTTTTCTTATTGACATTTAGCTAGTATAATTATAAAATATCTCGTATTCGAAAAATAAAATAAAATTAAAGTTACAAGGGAGGTTGATATGTCAAAATTAGATCAAAAATAAAAACACCGTTATTTACAGTATTAAAAGATGAATATGTAAGAAGAAATATACTTCCATTTCATGTTCCTGGACACAAAAAGAGGTAAAGGAGTAGACAAAGAGTTTTTTTAACTTTCATGGGAGAAGCTCCTTTTTCTATAGATGTAACAATATTTAAAATGGTTGATGGATTACATCATCCGAAAAGTTGTATAAAAGAAGCTCAAGAGTTATTAGCAGATGCCTATGGAGTAAAACATAGTCTTTTTGCAGTAAATGGAACTTCTGGAGCAATACAAGCAATGATAATGTCAGTTATCAAAAGCTGGAGAAAAAAATACTAGTACCAAGAAACGTACACAAATCAGTATCAGCAGGGAATTATTCTAAGTGGATCTGAACCTGTGTACATGAATCCTGAAATAGATGAAAACTTAGGAATTGCTTTAGGGGTAAAACCTCAAACAGTTGAAAATATGTTGAAACAAGATCCTGATATAGCTGCTGTACTTTTGATAAATCCAACTTATTATGGAGTGGCAACAGACTTAAAAAGATAGCAGATATAGTTCATAGCTATGATATACCTTTAATTGTTGATGAAGCACATGGGACCCTCATTTACATTTCCATGATGAATTACCAGTATCAGCTGTTGATGCAGGAGCAGACATCTGTACTCAAAGTACACATAAAATTTTAGGTTCAATGACTCAAATGTCTGTTATACATGTAAATTCTGATAGAGTTGATGTTGAAAAAAAGTAAAACAGATTTTAAGTTTACTACATACAACATCTCCATCTTATCCATTGATGGCATCTCTTGACTGTGCAAGAAGACAAATAGCTACTGAAGGACAAGAATTACTTACTAAGGCTATTGAGCTTGCTAAATACTTTTAGAAGAGAAGCTAATAGAATTCCTGGAATTTACTGTTTTGGTGAAGAACTTGTTGGAAAAAGAAGGTTTCTTTGCTTTTGACCCAACAAAAAAATAACTATATCAGCTAAAAGAATTAGGACTTAAGGGTGGAGAACTTGAAAGTCTACTTGTAGATGACTACAATATCCAAATGGAATTATCAGATTACTATAACACTTTTAGGACTTGTTACTATAGGTGATACAGAAGAAAAGTATAGATAGATTACTTGATGCTTTAAGAGATATCAGTAAGAGATTTTTTTGGAAAAAGGAAAAGACTTTAGAAAAAAATAATATAAAACTTCCTGAAACACCTGAATTAGTATTGATGCCAAGAGAAGCATTCTACAGTGAAAAGAATAAAGTTCCATTCAAGGAAAGTGTAGGAAAGATTTCTGGTGAAATGATAATGGCATATCCACCTGGTATACCGATAATCATTGCTGGAGAAAGAATCAGTCAAGATATAATAGATCATATAGAAGAATTGAAAAGAAGCAGATTTACATATTCAAGGTATGGAAGATCCAGAACTTGAAACAATAAATGTAATTGAAGAAGAAGATGCTGTTTACTTATATACTGAAAAAGATGAAAAATGTACTTATTGGAGTACAAACAAATCTTGGAGTTAATAAGACAGGTACAGAGTTTGGACCTGATGATTTAATTCAAGCATATCCAGATACTTTTGATGAAATGGAATTAATCACAGTTGAAAGACAAAAAGAAGATTTCAATGATAAGAAATTGAAATTCAAAAATACAGTTTTAGATACTTGTGAAAAAGATAGCTAAGAGAGTTAATGAAGCAGTTATTGATGGATATAGACCAATACTTGTTGGAGGAGACCACTCAATTTCATTAGGAAGTGTGGCAGGGGTTTCTTTGGAAAAAGAAATTGGAATCTTATGGATAAGTGCTCATGGAGATATGAATACTCCTGAAAGTACATTGACAGGAAATATCCATGGAATGCCTCTAGCTTTTAATTCAAGGACTTGGAGATAGAGAACTTGTAAAACTGTTTCTATGAAGGAGCTAAAGTAGATAGCAGAAAACATAGTTATCTTTGGAGCGAGAGAAATTGAAGTAGAAGAAAGAAAAATTATAGAAAAAAACTGGAGTAAAAATAGTTTACTATGATGATATTTTAAGAAAAGGAATAGATAATGTTTTAGAAGAAGTTAAAGATTATCTAAAAGTAGATAACCTACATATCAGTATAGATATGAATGTCTTTTGACCCAGAAATTGCTCCTGGAGTATCTGTACCAGTTAGAAATGGAATGTCATCTGATGAAATGTTTAAATCATTGAAGTTTGCATTTAAAAACTATTCAGTTACATCAGCAGATATAACTGAATTTAACCCATTGAATGATACTAATGGAAAAAAACTGCAGAACTTGTTGATGATATAGTTCAATATATGATGAACCCCAGATTATTAAAAATTAAGAAAGAGCTGTTGCAAAGCTAAATTCTCAATCTAAAGTAAAAAAATAAGTGAGTTACGAATGTAGATTTTAGATAAAAAATTAAAGCTAGTGAGCCGAGTAAATGTCGACATGTCTGAGCGTAGCGAGTTGGTCGAATTTACAGCGAAACGTTAATTTTTATCGTTAAGAAATCTACTCAGTAACGAACTATTTTTACTTTTTGTTAATTTGCAACAGCTCATTTTTTTATTTAAAAAGTGATATAATATAGATATAAAAATGTAAAGTAATATCAGGGAAAAATGAATATATTGTAGAAAAATGACAAATGAGTATATAGATGATTTATTAGTTAGAGCAGCACATCATTCCACAGCTATTGAAGGAAATACTCTGACTTTAGGTGATACCATTTCTATTCTTATTCACAATTATATTCCTAAAGGAATGACAGAAAGAGAATATTATGAGGTCAAAAATTATAAAAAAAGCTTTTTGAGTTACTTTTAAAAGCTGATAGAGTATTTCAACTGATTTAATTAAAAATTACCATAGGTATATTATGGAAAATTTGAGAGAAGATAATGGAGAATTTAAAAAGATTCAAAATATTATTTTTAGGCTCAGTTATTGAGACAACTAAACCATATTTAGTTCCAACTGTTATAGAAGATTGGTGCCAAAATTTAGAATACAGACTAAATAATGCTAAAAACAGATGAAGAAAAAAATAGAAGCAATATTAGATCAACATATAAAATTTGAAAAGATTCATCCTTTTGGAGATGGAAATGGAAGAACTGGAAGATTATTAATTATTCATAGTTGTTTAAAAAGAAAAATTTGGCTCCTATTTTAATTCCAAAAAGAAGAAAAAGGAAAAATATATAAATTTTTTTAACATCTGAAAATATCAAAGAATTTGTTAAATGGGGATAGAATTAGAAAATAAAGAAAGAGAAAGAATAGAATTATTTCACAATAAAGAAAGGAGATAAGATGATTGAAAAATTAGAAAAAGAATATTGCTTAAAAACTAAAAGATAAAGAGCTACTTACTTTTATATTTTTCTATTGAAAAAGGAGAAGATGGAGAAACATATAACTTTTTTTCTTAAAGGACATTAATGAAAAATCAAAAATTATTTCCTTTAAATTTAGAGTTAAATTCAAGTGGTATTCAAAAATGGATAGAAACAAGAAAAGCACCTAAAAATAGGGTTTTTAATGGATAAGGTTTTTGAAAAATAGCAAAAATAAAAATGTAATGGATTACATCGATGTTTCTTTTGGTTTATCTTTAAATGATTGTTATTGGATAATTCCAAGTGATAAAAAGATGAATATAAATGGGAAAAATACAATTTATATAAAAATAAATTTTTCAGAAGTGATAGGAAATATTGCTTTTACAGGATATGGAGAAAAAAATAACAGGAATTACAACATCACCTGAACTGACAACTAATGGTATGTTAAAAAAATGTTGGCATATAGAGAATGGAAAAATTTATCTATATAAAGGGAGCACCAGAATTTGCTAATCAAGGTAAGGAAGCATATAGTGAATTTTATTCATCACAGGTTACTAAAAATATTTTTTTGAAAATATAAACTCTGAAAAAAATTATTTCCTGTAAATTACGAACTTAGAGAATTTCATAGTCAAATTGTCTCAGCTTGTGAACTATTTACAACTGAAGATAAAAGGTTATATCCCAATAGAAATGTTATTAAGAAGTAAGGACCTTGCATTGAAATCATTGGACTCAAAGATAATAGTAGAAATATATATATGGAAAAGAAAAATTTGAAGATTTAATGATATTTGATGCAATCATAGGAAATACAGACAGGCACTTAGGTAATTTTGGGATGTTTATAGATAACAATACAAATAAAATATTAGAAACTGCTCCAATTTTTGATAATGGCTTGAGTTTTTCTAAATCATTTAACAGTAGAGGAAATAAAAGATAAAAAAATTATATAAAAGAATATAATAACAATGGATTCAGAACTAATCGTTTTAATCAAACTTTTGAAGAAGTAGTTAGACTATATATAAGTGACAGACATTTAGAAAGTTTAGAGAAATTAAAAAAACTTTAAATTAAAAGAAAGACAAAAATTATAATTTTACCAGAGGATTGGCTAGATGGTTTTGAAAATAATATTAAAGAAAATGCAAAAAAATTTTTTAAAAATATTAAAAGAAAAAGAAGAAAAAAATAAAAGCTATTGGATTAATTGACAAAGTTTGAAAAATGATAAAAATCTATAAGCGTTAAAATAATCACATCAATTATTTCTAAGCAAGGTGTTCTAAATTTAGATGGCTTTAGTTTTGAGATTGATGGAAGTATAACCAAATTTAAAAATTTTAGGAGGAAAAATGTCAGTTGTATCAATGAAACAATTATTAGAAGCTGGAGTTCATTTTGGACATCAAGCTAAAAGATGGAACCCAAAAATGAAAAAAAGTATATTTTCACAGAAAGAAATGGAATTCATGTAATTGATTAAAAATATGGTCGCACACTTGTGACTCTAAGCACTCATAGGGTGTCAGTCATGAGTTAGACCGTTAAGTATAGTCAGCATATATAGAAATATGTATGTAGAGGTAGCGACTTGAAAAGCTATCCAATACTACTCGAATTGCTGGAAATCCCTAAAGCTAGTATAACTACAACATAATACCTAAATAATATGGTACAAGTGTGAAAGTGGCGAAAGCAGAAAAAAATATACTAGATGACATAAGGTTAAAATCCTAAGTGTTAAGATAATGGGCAATCAGCAGCCAAGACCGAAAGGTAAGGTTCAACGACTATTCCTCCTGAGGGAAGTACACTAAAGCTAGTGGAAGTGGGTAGGCCCAAACAGATAGAGCTGTGGATAAGATATAGTCTGTGCTTAATAGAAATATTAAAGTTCGAGGCTAATCTTCTTAATTTATTAAGGAGTGTATATGCCAAGAGAACTGCATAAGTGGTAGCGTACTTATGTGAACGACAACCCCTAAAAACGACTGAGTCAGTTTTTAGGTTCATATATTTAGAAAAATTTTACTTTTTTCATTTACTTATAGTATAAAAAAAGTGGTATACTATATATAGGTAAATGGAGGTGAAATCATGGAAAAAAAGCATATAAGTTTAGATTTTTATCCAACTAAAAACTCAAATAACAATATTAAATTGTACTTTTGGTTGTGTAAGATATGTCTATAATCATTTTTTTAGGTTTAAAACAAGAGCTATATAACAAAGAGAAAAAGTCTATGTCATATAATCAATGTAGCAAAAATACTCACAGTTTTAAAACAAGAGAAAGAATGGTTAAAAGATGTAGATAAATTTTCTTTACAAAATTCTTTAAAAGATTTAGATAAAGCCTATAAGAACTTCTTTAGTGGAAGAGGCTATCCAAAAATTTAAATCTAAGAAAGATAATAGAAAAATCATACAGAACCAATTATACAAATAATAATATAGAGTTTTTAGATAAATGGATAAAAGTACCTAAGTTAGGAAAAACTAAAAATAAGAGATAAAATGAAACCACAAGGAAGAATAATAAGTGCAACAATAACACAAGTGCCTAGTGGAAAATATTATATATCTCTGTGTTGTACTGATGTAAAAAGCAGAAAAATTAGAAAGTACAAATAAAAATGTTGGAATAGATTTAGGTATAAAGGACTTTGCGATTACCAGTGATGAAATCTCAATAGAAAAATCCAAAATATTTACAAAAATCTTTTGAATAAAACTAGCAATATTACAAAGAAAAACTATCACGAAAAACAAAGGGTAGTTCAAATAGGAATAAAGCTAGAATAAAAAGTGGCAAGATTATTTGAAAAAGATATCAAATCAAAGAAAAGATTTTTGCAAAAAGTTATCAACAGAGTTAATAAGAAAATATGATATTATCTGTATTGAAGATTTACAAGTAAAAATATGGTAAGAAATCATAAATTAGCAAGAAATATTGTAGATGTATCATGGAGTGAATTTAATAGAATACTAAGTTATAAAGCGAAATGGTATGAAAGAATAATAGTAAGAGTAGATAAATCTTTTTGCAAGTAGCCAAATATGTAATTGTTGTGGATATAGAAATGAAGATAGCAAAAGATTTAAGTGTGAGAGAATGGACTTGTCCAGTATGTGGAGCTGTGCATAATAGAGATATAAATGCAGCTAAAAACATATTAAAAAGAAGGGCTAAGGATATTAAAAGAAAGTGCTTAAATATACAATATATGAACTGTAGGAACTATGGGGATAGCTTTGGTAAATTTAGTTGACTAACAGAAGCAACTACTACCCAAGAACCCTGTGACTCTAGCACTCATAGGGTGTCAGTCGGGAGGTTCAGTTACACAAATCTTTAAAGAAAAATAGAAGAAGCTTATGAAGAAATGAGAAAAATAGCTGAAGATGGAGGAAAAAGTTCTATTCGTAGGAACTAAGAAACAAGCTCAGAAGCTATTAAAGAACAAGCAGAAAGATCTGGAATGTATTACATCAACAACAGATGGTTAGGTGGAATGCTAACAAACTCTCTACTATCAAAAAGAGAATTGAAAGAATGAAAGAATTAGAAAGAATGGATGCAGATGGAACTTTAGATTCTGACTACACTAAAAAGAAGCTGCAGAATTCAGAAAAGAATTATCTAAATTATCTAAAAACTTATCTGGAATCAGAGATATGGAAAAAGCTCCAGATGCTATATACGTAGTAGACGTTAAAATGGAAGAATTACCAGTTAGAGAAGCTCATTTATTAGGAATCCCTGTATTTGCTATGATAGATACAAACGTAGATCCTGATTTAATAACTTACCCTATCCCTGCAAACGATGACGCTATAAGATCAGTAAAATTAATTACTTCGTTATAGCTAATGCAATAGTTGAAGGAAACCAAGGACATGAACATGTAGAACCACAATCAGAAGAAGTAAACGTTGAAGAAGGTTCAGTAGAATAATATAGTTAATATAATCAATCATAGGAGGTTATGAAATGGCTACAATAACAGCTGCTTTAGTAAAAGAATTAAGAGAAAGAACAGGAGCAGGAATGCTTGACTGTAAAAAAGCATTAGAAACTAATGATGGAGATATAGAAAAGGCAATAGACTACCTAAGAGAAAAAGGTATAACTAAAGCTGTTAAAAAAGCAGGAAGAATAGCAGCAGAAGGATTAATATTCGATGCAGTTACTCCTGATCACAAGAAAGCAGTTATTTTAGAGTTCAACTCTGAAACTGACTTCGTTGCAAAAATGAAGAATTCAAAAGAATTCGAAGAAAAATTAGTAAAACTTGCTTTAGAAAGAAAATGCTCATCAATTAGAAGAATTAAATGAAGCTCAAATTGAAGGAGATAAAAAAGTTTCTGAAGCTTTAACTGAATTAATAGCTAAAATCGGAGAAAATATGAGCTTAAGAAGATTAGCTGTTGTAGTTGCAAAAGATGGTTTCGTACAAACTTACAGCCACTTAGGTGGAAAACTTGGAGTAATTGTTGAAATGTCTGGAGAAGCTACAGAAGCAAACTTAGAAAAAGCTAAAAACATAGCAATGCACGTAGCAGCTATGGATCCTAAATATCTATCAGAAGAAGAAGTTACAGCTTCTGACTTAGAACATGAAAAAGAAATAGCTAGAAAACAATTAGAAGAAGAAGGAAAACCAGCTAATATAATTGAAAAATATTAACAGGAAAAATGCACAAATTCTATGAAGAAAATTGTTTAGTAGATCAAGTTTATGTAAGAGCTGAAAACAAAGAAACTGTTAAACAATATGCAGGAGATATAAAAGTTCTATCATTTTGAAAGATTTAAAGTCGGAGAAGGAATAGAAAAGAAAGAAGAAGATTTCGCTGCAGAAGTTGCTGCTCAAATCAAAGGATAGTTATTTATGAGGATGCAACTTTGCATCCTCTATTTTTATAAAATTTTAGAGGAGGAGAACAAAATATGGAAAGTCCTTTTTACAAGAAAATCTTATTGAAGTTAAGTGGAGAAGCCCTAATGGGAGATCAAGAATTTGGAATTTCATCTGATGTAATAGCTTCTTATGCAAAACAAATTAAAGAAATTGTAGACCTAGGTGTTGAAGTTTCTATAGTTATAGGAGGTGGAAATATATTCAGAGGAATCTCTGAGCAGCACAAGGTGGATAGAGTTACAGGTGACCATATGGGTATGCTTGCAAACTGTAATAAATTCTTTTGGCTTTTACAAAACTCAATTGAAAAATTAGGGTGTTCCTACAAGAGTACAAACTGCTATTGAAATGCCAAAAATAGCAGAACCTTTTATCAAAAGAAGAGCTCAAAGACATCTTGAAAAAGGTAGAGTAGTTATATTTGGAGCTGGAACAGGAAATCCATATTTTACAACAGATACAGCAGCAGCTTTAAGAGCAATAGAAATGGGAACAGATGTTGTTATAAAAAGCTACAAAAAGTTGATGGTATCTATGATAAAGATCCTGTAAAATTTGCAGATGCGAAAAATATGAAAAAAAGTTACATATAATGAAGTTTTAGCAAAAGATTTAAAAAGTAATGGATGCCACTGCTATTTCACTATGTAGAGAAAAATAAATTACCTATAATTGTTTTCAATCTTTAGTTGAAGGAAACTTAAAGAGAGTTATTATGGGAGAAAATATTGGAACTACAGTTGTAGCAGATTAAATTTAATTAACTGAAGGAGGAATAATGAGTATAGCTAGTGACAAACTTGTAAAAGAATGCGAAGAGAAAATGTTAAAAACTATTGAATCAGTAAAAGAAAGATTTACATCTCATAAGAGCAGGTAGAGCAAACGTTGCTATGTTAGATGGAGTAAAAGTAGAAAATTATGGAAGCGATGTTCCTTTAAACCAAGTTGGAAACAGTGTCAGCTCCAGAAGCAAGACTTTAGTTATAGATCCTTGGGATAAAACTTTAATACCTAAAATTGAAAAAGCATTACTTGCTGCCAATTTAGGAATGACTCCTAACAACGATGGTAGAGTAATAAGACTTGTTTTACCAGAACTTACTGCTGATAGAAGAAAAGAATATGTAAAACTTGCTAAAAATGAAGCTGAAAATGGAAAAAAATTGCTGTTAGAAATATCAGAAAAGATATAAATAATCATTTAAAGAAATTAGAAAAAGATAAGGAAAATCCTATTTCTGAAGATGAATTAAAGAAAGAAGAAGCTAATGTTCAAACTTTAACTGATAAATATATTAAAGAAATAGATGAATTACTTTACAAAAAAGAAAAAGAAATAACTACTGTTTAATAAAATAATAAATTTTTATTGACATCTCTGAGAAATCAGGGATGTTTTTATTGCTTTGAATCACTTGAAATGTATTGATTTATAATTTTATTTTCGTTTTTATTGAAAACAAAAAGTGTTTATATTCCTTAATAAAGGTATTATTTTATTGACAAAAGTATATAAAAAAAGTATACTTGACTTATAAGGAACTTTATTAAATTTTATCAAAAAGTTTTAAAAGGGGAACTATGAAAATCAAATTTATTTTTAGGTGCAATGTTAGTAGTGGGAGCAGTTTCACTCGGCAGAAGCAACGGATGCTGTAGCTCAAGAAGTAATAAACGAAGTTAGAAATATTGAAGCTGAGTATCAAGCTTTTAATGCAAAAAAAGAAGCTGAAAGAAAAGAAGAATTTATCCAAGAGAAAGCAAATCTTGAAAAAGAAGTTAAGGAACTTAAAGAAAAACAATTAGGAAGGAAGAACTTTACGCAAAAACTAAAAAGAGGATTCAAAGATCAGATGGCACAGAGATGAGTACAAAAAAATTATTAAAAAGATTCGATGAATATTACAACAAGCTGGAAACAAAAATCGCAGACAAAGAACAACAAATCGTAGAATTAACAAAATTATTAGAAGTTTTAAATTAAATAGGAGGGGAAATAATGAGAAAGTTTCTTAAAACTGTTCTATTTTTTTATTCGCACTATCATCAATAGCATATGCAGAAGATGATGCAATGGCAATATTAAATAAAAAGAGAGCAGAAATTGAAAAAGCAGAAAAAGCAAAGGCAAAACTAGCAAAAGAAGCAGAAGAAAAAGCCAAAAAAGAGGCTGAAGAACAAGCAAAACTAGCAGAAAAGAAGCAAAAAGAACAAGTTAACAATCAGTGGTAGAAACTGTTGAAGCACCAGCAGAAGCTGTAGTAGCAACAGAAGGTTTAAATCTCAAGATGAACAAGAAGCAATGGAAATCTTAGATGGAATGAGAAAGAAAATAAAGAAAGAAGATGCAGAAACTCTTAAAGTTCAACAAGAAGCAAAAAGAATTAGGAATATCTACATCTGAAGTATCTTCATTAGCAGAAATAGAAGCAATGGTAAAGGCAAAGAAAAGCAGAAAAAGCTAAAACCAAAGACAGAAGCAGAAAAACTAGAAGCGACAAGAAAAGAAGCTCTAGAAAAATTAGATTTCTATGAAAGAGTAGTAAGAAGTGTTGCAAGGGAAGAAGCAGAAGTAGCAGGTTATTATGAAAATTATGAATGATGAACAACCTAAACCAGCTGAAACAACTGAAGCTATAGAAGAAGCTACTCCAGTAGTAGAACCTGTACAACAATAATAGGGGGAATATAGATGAAAAATAAATTAATGTTAACAGCATTATTAGGACTACTTTTTAGTAGGTTCATTTTCTTATGCCGAAGAAAGTGACGATGAAGCAAAGAAAAGATTACTAAAAGAATATGAAAAAGTTCAAAAAGAAAGAGAAAAAGAAGCAGAAAGAGCTGCTAAAGAAGCAGAAGAAGCAGCTAAAAAACAAGCTGAAGAAGGAACACAATCAGCTCAAGATATAGCTAATCAAGCTACAGAAAATGGTGAAGTAGTAGAAGGTGCAGTTGTAGAAGGTGGAGAAGTGGCAGTAGCGCAAGAAGAAGTTACACCTAAGAAAGCAAGAAAAGATATGACTGAATCAGAAAAAATGGATTTAGAAGTACAAAGAATTAAGAAAAGAATGTTAGAAATAAATGACAAGATAGAAAAACTACAACAAAACAAATGAAATGCTTGATAACCTAGAAAAAGAATGTTGAGAGCTAGAAAAAGAGTAGTTATTAATAGAAAAAGAGAATGGGGACATATGGAAAAATTAGCATTAATATTAGAGTTTTATCGTTAGTAGCATGTACAGATCAGAAGGTAGTAAACTATAATACAGCAAGATTAGATAATATAGAAGCTTATTTAGCAAATAATAAAAGCAGTAAAACCTTCAGAAAATCTAGATAAACTAGTAGAAGAAGGAAAAGTTGAGTATACAGAAGAATACTTATCATTAGAAAAGGAGGCTGACAAATGGAAAAGAGAAAGAGCACAACAACAATAATAACATTATTACTATTATTAGTATTTTTCTCTACCAGCATTGGCAGTCCAAGCGCTAACAACAACACAAATGCGTGAAAATACTATAAGAATAAATGCACTAGAAATAAAGAATATGGATATAACTAATGTAGAAGCACCAAAAGAAATGACGATAGTATTAGATGAAAGAGCACTAAACTTTGATTTTTGATAAATCAGTAGTAAAACCTCAATATTTTGAAATGTTAAATAACTTAAAAAGATTTTATTGAACAAAAACAACTATGAACTAACAATAGAAGGACATACAGACTCTATAGGAAGTAACCAATATAATATAGGACTTTCAAGAAGAAGAGCAGAAGCTGTAAAAAGCTAAATTAATAGAATTTGGATTACCTGAAGATAGAATAGTTGGAATAGAAGCTAAGGAGAAGAATATCCAGTGGCAACTAATGAAAACACCAGAAGGAAGATTACAAAAATAGAAGAGTTGAATTCAGATTAGTTCAAAAGATAAGGGAATTTTTGGAGTGTATATAGATTTATGGGAGGAAAGAGATGGTAAAAATAATCTATACATGGTAGAAAAAGAATTTACGTTCAATTGCAAAGAGATACAAAGGTGTAAAATATTCACTTGGTCTTGCAATACTTTTTAATGATGGGATTAGGAGCATTCGCACAAGATGTTATGTCTACAGAAGAAAAGCAGCATCTAAAAGAAAATTTAAGAAGTTCAGTAGGAACTTTACAAAAATAAAGTTGAAGCAGCAAGAAAAAGAAAACCAAAAAGTAATAGATGGTTTAAGATTAGAATTAATTCAATTGATGGAACAAGGAGATCAAGTAGTTAAATCACCTTGGGCTTCTATGGCAATTTGAGCTAACTATATGTACAACGATTGGAGAGGTACATATAAAGGAAGAGGAGATAAGGCTGAAAAATATCCTTATGAAGGAGTATTTACAAGAAGTGAAAACTCTATGAAAGATATACTTCACCTGACAGTAAAAACTATTCATTACTTGAAAAGAGTTCAAATCCTCAATCAGCTTCTACTAATAGTAGAGGAGGATTAAAAGCTATGGTTTAGCAGGAACTAAAACTGTAAAGGAACCAATTGTAGGATTTGAAGTGAGTGCAGGAATTAATCCAAGAGTATTTAATGCTCCAACAGTTACTCCACTTAATGCTACACAACCTAATTTGCCGGAGGCTATTAATTTTATACCACCAACTAACAACACCTTCGCCAAATCCAGCAAATATAAATGTAACAACTGTAACATTATCTTCGTATGGGAATGGTGGTTCTTATACAATGTTACAAAAAGAATCAAATATAGATGGAGAGTATACATTGACACCAACTAGTACACCTTTTTAGCGGATCAACTGCATATGGGGTAGCTGAATACACAGTAAGAGAAGGAAACTTTAATGCTTCTGCAAATTCAGTAATGAACATAAATAGTGAAAGAATGAGAGCAGTAACATTAGATCCTATTTATAATAGTGGTAGTAATAGTGGTCTTACATTTACAAATAATGGAACAATCAATCTTATAGCAGAAAAAAACTGGTGGAATAGAAGTACAGACACACCAAAATAATACACCAGTTTTAGGTATAAATGCTGGGACTATACATGGAAAAGGTAATAAAGCAAGTAGCCCTTATCTTTACAGATGAAGGAGCTTCAACAGGGCTTATACATTAAGAAATGATGGGACTGTTATTATGGATGGTGATGATTCAACAGGATATGGTCTAGAAAATAACTACAGGATGGATTGGTCATGCCTTAAATAGTGCTAATGCAACTATAACTATGAATGGAAAAATAGTTATGGTATTGGAATTGGAACAGCTTCTACAAATATAGGGTGCTGGTTCTTCTGCTAAAAATGTAGGAACTATTAATATAACTGGTGAAAATTCAGGTGGAATAGCTGTACAAAAAGATATGACAGGTGGAATTGAAAATACAGGGAAAAATTAATATCTCAGGAAAAACTCTTTTGGTATATATTCTGAAATAGCAAGAGCACTAAATAATGATGGTGAAATTAATATAACTGCTGGGGATAGTAATATAGGATTAAGATCAGGAAACACAGCTGCTACATTAATAAATAAAAATATATAAATATTTCAAGTTCTGGTACAGAAAATATAGGACTTTATGCTTCAACAGGAACAGTTGAAAATGATACAGCAGGTAAAGTAACAATAACAGCAGGAGAAAACATCGGAATTATGTCAGCTGGAACAGGAACTGCTAATAACAATGGAACAATTACTGTAACTGCTGATGGAGCAACAGGTGCAATTGCAACTGGAGGAACAGTTAACAATACAGGAACAATTACTGTAACAGGAACAGCTTCTTCAAATGGAAGAGGAACAGCTGGAATTATAGCTTCAGGAGGTACATTTACTGCTACAGGAAATGGAACAATTACAGTTAATGTAACAGGAAAAAATTCAGTTGGAATATATGCAAAAAATGGAACAGCTACAGTTTTACAAAATAATACAGATACTGCTGATGGAGCAGTAAACTATGCTGTTGATACAAATGGAACAATTAATTTAAATGGAACAGGAACTGCAAATACTGGAGCAAGTGCATTGTTGTTTTATAATGATGGTGGAAAGATAAATGTAAATTCTCCATTGACTGCAAATATATCAGGAGGTTCAAATACTCCTGCAACAAGAGGAACAGCCTTCCTATATAAAGGAACTGGATATAGCCCATTTTACAGCTTCAGATATATCTACATGGGCAAAAATAAATTTGGAAATGGAACAACAACAACTTTAAATAATTTAACACTAATATGGCAAGTGGTTCAAGATTATTTATAGCTTCAGATGTAAGAATGAATTTATCTGATACAACAGGTAGTACATTGTCAGGAGCTTTAGGAGCTACTATTAATGGAAGTGACTACAAGACATTTATGCTATATAATAGTTTACTTCAATTAGATCAGTCAATAAATTTAGATAATGCAAATGATCCATATAATCAACTTGAATTATCTAATTCATCGATTGATAACAATAATAGTAATACTATAACAGGTACACAAGCAGGACAAACTGCAATTGCACAAGAAAACTTATTATTCTAATAGAGCTGCTGTTACATTAAAACAATAATGGAGCAATTAATCTTAGTGGTACAAATTCAACAGGAATGTATGCTAAATTTGGAGTTATTAATAACAATGCAACAGGAACTATTACTTTAGGAGATACATCAACTGGTCTTTATGGAACAGCAGATAGTATTCTTACAAAACACAGGTAATATAACAATAGGTAACAGTTCAACAGCTATGTATTCTGAAAGGATCAACAACTCAAGGTGTAACAAATGCAGGAACAATTACAAGTACTGGAACATCTTCAGTAGGAGTATTATTTAAACCTGATGCTACACTTGCAGCAGGAACTACTTTAGGAAATACAGGAACTATTACTTTAGGGAGATTCAAGTGTTGGATTATATGGAAGTAATAGCAGCCACAAATTACACTACAAGTAATTCAGGTACAATTACAGTAGGTAATAATGGGCATAGCTATGTTTGGATATGCTTCTGATGTAACAGGTGGAACAATTACAGTAGGAGACAAAGGAGTAGGAGTATACTCACAATCAGGAAATGTTAATCTTACTGGTGGAAATATTGTAACAGGAGCAAATGAAGCAGTAGGTGTATATACAGTAGGAAGTGGACAAACTATCACTAATAGTGGAACAACATTTTACTTTAGGTGATTCTTCTGTTGCAATAGCAAATGCAGGAACTGGAAATACAATTAATTCAACAATAGGAACTGCAAAATTTAGGAACAGGTAACATCTATATTTATTCAAATGATAGTACTGGAACTGTAACTAATTCAACAAAACATAACTTCAACAAATGGTGGAAACTATGGTATTTACTCAGCTGGAACTGTAACAAATACTGGAAATATGAATTTTGGAACAGGTGAAGGAAATGTAGGTATCTATTCAATTCGTGGAGGAAATGCTACAAACAGTGGAACAATTACAGTAGGTGCTTCTAATCCATCATCAAACCTATATAGCATAGGAATGGCAGCTGGATACAGAACAACAGATACTGGAAATATAACAAATAATGGAACAATAAATGTAAATGGTGAATATAGTTTAGGAATGTATGCAAGCGGTGTAGGAAGTACAGCTACAAATAATAGCAACATAGTATTGAATGCAAACAATACAACAGGAATTTATGCTGATAATGGTGCAACTGCTGTAAATACAGGTAATATTACAACAGGTTCAGGAACTTATGAAAATGTAGTAGGTGTTTACTTAGGACAAGGTTCTACATTGAATAATAGTGGTTCAATTACAATTAACAGTGCAAATGGAGTTGGAGTATACTTAAAAGGAGGAACTATTGTTAACCGTGGAAATATAACAGTAAATGGAAGCAATGATCCTACTGATACAGATTATAGTTTCACAACACCACCAACAGGAAAAGCTGTGGGAGGAGCTGCAATAGATGCACCACAAGGAGCAACAAGTGCAACAGTTACTATAAATGGTGTTTCACAAACGCCAGTAAATATCCATACATATGCGCAAAATCCTGTAACAGTATCAGCTTCAAGTATTGGACTTTATGTTAATACTTCAGGAGTAGACTATACAAATGCTATAAAATGGATTAGGAAATCTAACTTCAGAAGCAGATTTAATAATTGGAACAGAAGCAACTGAAATGACTAATAGTAAATCTATTGTCATAAAATGATCCCAAATTTTAAATCCATATATAATGCAATAAGAACAAGTGGAGTTAGTGATTGGAATATTTATTCAGGAGGATTAACTGGTTGGCAACACCTACATTAAATCCTGCTGATGGAACAATGACAAATATTTATATGGTTAAAGTTCCTTACACTGCTTGGGCTGCAAATAAAAGCAACACCAGTTGCAGTAACAGATACATACAACTTCTTAGATGGATTAGAAACAAAGATATGGAGTTGAAGCATTAGGAACTAGAGAAAGACAAGTATTCACTAAGTTGAATAGCATCGGTAAAAATGAAGAAGTTCTTTTTGCACAAGCAACAGATGAAATGATGGGACACCAATATGCTAATGTTCAACAAAGAATACAAGCGACTGGAGATATCTTAAATAAAGAATTTGATTATTTAAGAAGCGAATGGCAAACTGTATCTAAAAGATTCAAATAAAGTAAAAGTATTTGGAACTAGAGGAGAATATAATACAGATACAGCTGGAGTAATTGACTACAGAAGCCATGCATATGGAGTAGCTTTATGTTCATGAAGATGAAACAGTTAAAATGGGAGAGATACATTAGGTTGGTATGCAGGTATAGTTGATAACAAATTTAAGTTTAAAAGATATTGGTGGATCAAGAGAAGAAATGTTACAAGGAAAAAGTTGGATTGTTTAAATCAGTTCCATTTGATGATAACAACAGCTTGAACTGGACAATATCTGGAGATATATCTGTAGGATACAACAAAAATGCATAGAAGATTCTTAGTTGTAGATGAAGTATTCCATGCAAAAAGGAAAGATACCGTACATATGGAATAGGAATAAAGAATGAAATCAGTAAAAGACTTTAGACTAAGTGAATCATTCAACTTAAAACCATATGTAGCTCTAGGTTTTAGAATATGGAAGATTCAGTAAAATAAAAGAAAAATCAGGAGAAATCAGATTAGATGTTAAATCAAATGATTACTTCTCAATAAGACCAGAAATTGGTGCTGAATTAGGATTCAAACAATACTTCGGAAGAAAGACATTAAGAGTTGGAGTATCAGTAGCTTACGAAAATGAATTAGGAAGAGTAGCTAATGGTAAGAACAAAAGCTAGAGTTGCTTATACAACAGCTGATTGGTTCAATATCAGAGGTGAAAAAGAAGATAGAAGAGGAAATGTTAAAACAGATCTTAATATCGGTGTAGATAATCAAAGAATTGGATTAATCTGAAATATTGGTTATGATACTAAAGGACATAACATAAGAGGTGGAGTAGGACTTAGAGTTATATTCTAATAAAATCTATAAAAACTTGAAAGGAGACTAAAATTTTAGTCTCCTTTTTCTTATTCTGAAAAATATTTACTAAAATAATATAGATAAAAATATGCATAAAAAGGCAGTTTAAATAAACTGTCTAATCAAAAATATTAAAAACACTTTACTTTTTCTGATTTTTGATATAGTATGCCTAAATATATATAATTTGGAGGAAATAAAATGAAGAAAAATTAGTAATAACTCTACTTGGAGCTTCGCTTTTATTAGCAGCTCGTGGAGGAGAAAAAGCAGCAGAAAAACCAGCAGCAGCTGAAGCTGAAACAATAAAGATTGGAGCTCTTGGACCATTAACAGGATCAGTTGCAATTTATGGAACATCAGCAACTAATGGCTTAAATTAGCAGTTGATGAAATCAATGCAAATGGTGGAATATTAGGAAAACAAATCGAATTAAACCTTTTAGATGAAAAAGGAGATTCTACAGAAGCTGTAAATGCATACAACAAACTTGTAGACTGGGGAATGGTAGCTTTTAATTGGTGACATTACATCTAAAACCAAGTGTTGCAGTTGCAGAAGTTGCAGCTCAAGACGGTATACCCTATGATAACTCCTACAGGAACTCAACTTAATATAACAGAAGCTGGTTCAAATGTATTTAGAGTATGTTTCACAGATCCTTACCAAGGAGAAGTTTTAGCAAAATTCACTAAAGATAAATTAGCAGCTAAAACAGTAGCTATTATCTCTAATAACTCAAGTGACTATTCTGATGGAGTAGTAAATGCATTCACTAAAAGAAGCTGAAGCTCAAGGAATTCAAGTTGTTGCAAGAGAAGGATATTCAGATGGAGACAAAAGATTTTAAGGCTCAATTAACTAAAATAGCTCAACAAAAATCCAGATGTTCTATTTGTACCAGATTACTATGAACAAGATGGTTTAATAGCTATACAAGCAGAGAAGTTGGAATAAAATCAGTTATAGTTGGTCCAGATGGTTGGGATGGAGTTGTAAAACTGTTGATCCATCATCATATGCTGCAATAGAAGATGTATTCTTTGCTAATCACTATTCAACAAAAAGATAGCAGTGAAAAAGTACAAAACTTTATAAAGAACTATAAAGAAAAATATAATGATGAACCTTCTGCATTCTCTGCTTTAAGTTATGATGCTGCATATATTTTTAAAAGCTGCAATAGAAAAAGCAGGAACTACAGATAAAGAAGCAGTAGCTAAAGCAATAAAAGAATTAGAATTTGAAGGAATCACAGGACATTTAACTTTTTGATGAAAAGAATAACCCTGTTAAGAGTATAACTATAATCAAAAATAGTAAATGGAGATTATACATTTGATTCTGTAGTGTCTAAATAAAAATTTAAATATTTAAGGATAAAAACAATTTCTGCTTTATTAATGATTAAGTAAGGACTTTTAGGCTGTTTCATATCAATAAAAAAGGCTAATTTCTAGTTATATTTGAGACAAAGCTTAAAATCTTTATGAGAACAATATAATTTAGTAGAAATTGTTTTTCTTTAATGAATAATAGAATGGGAGGATAAAATGGAGTTTTTACTCAGATAATTAATGGTTTACAAATTGGAAGTATCTATGCCCTAGTATCCTTAGGATATACAATGGTATATGGTATAGCACAACTTATAAATTTTGCACATGGAGAGATAATAATGATAGGTGTATATGTTTCATTATTCTCAATACCAGCATTGTCATCTATGGGTTTACCTGTATGGGTTTCAGTTATACCAGCAATAATTATTTGTGCAATAGTTGGTTGTCTAGCAGAAAGAATAGCATATAGACCACTAAGAAATTCACCAAGAATTTCAAACTTAATAACAGCTATAGGAGTTAGTTTATTTTATAGAAAAATGTATTTATGAAAGTATTTACACCGAACACTAGATCTTTTCCTAAAATTTTCACTCAAGATTCAATAAAAATTAGGCGATGGTGTACAAATTAGTTTTGGAGCAGTTGTAACTATAGTTGTAACTGTAATATTATCAATAGCTTTACAATTATTTATGAAGAAAAACTAAATATGGAAAAGCTATGATAGCAACAAGTCAAGATTATGCAGCTTCAGCTTTAGTAGGAATAAATGTGGATAGAACAATACAACTTACATTTTGCAATAGGGAAGTGGGCTTGCAGCAGTTGCTGCTGTTTTATATGTTTCAGCTTATCCACAAATTCAACCTTTAATGGGATCTATGCTTGGGATAAAGGCTTTCGTTGCAGCAGTTTTAGAGGAATAGAATATTACCAGGTGCTGTAATAGGAGGATTCATAATAGGAATTGTTGAAAGTTTAACAAGAGCATATCTATCATCACAACTTGCAGATGCTTTTGTATTTTCAATATTAATCATAGTTTTATTATTTAAACCTACTGGAATACTTGGAAAAATGTAAAGGAGAAAGTATAATGGATAAAAATAAAAATTAAGTTATATAGCTACTTATGCAATTTTATTAGTTCTATATTTTATTCTTTCTCTTTAATAAATTCAGGATTCATAAGTAGATATCAAATTGGAATTATAATATTAATTTTTAATAAATGTTATTTTAGCAGCTAGTTTGAATATAACAGTTGGTTGTTTGGGTCAAATAACTCTAGGACACGCAGGATTTGATGTCAATAGGTGCATATACAGCCGCTCTTTTAACTAAGTCAGGTTTTTCTTTTCAGGTTATCCAGGTTATATAGTAGCCTTGATAGTTGGAGGAATAGTAGCAGGTATAATTGGTTTTATCATTGGTATACCAGCTTTTAAGACTTACAGGAGACTATCTTGCAATCATAACTTTAGCCTTTGGAGAAATTATAAGAGTTTTAATAGAATATTTTTAAGTTTACAGGTGAGCTCAAGGTTTAACAGGAATACCTAAAGTAAATAACTTCACACTTATATACTTTATAACTATATTCTCAGTTATATTTATGTATTCTATTATGACAAGTAGACATGGGAGAGCAGTTCTTGCTATTCGTGAAGATGAAAATGCAAGTGGAGCATCAGGAATAAATACAACATACTACAAGACTTTTGCCTTTGTTTTATCAGCAATATTTGCAGGTATAGCAGGTGGAATCTATGCACATAATTTAGGAATTCTAGGTGCAAAAACAATTTGACTATAACTATTCAATAAATATACTTGTTATGGTTGTACTTGGAGGAATGGGAAGTTTCACAGGTTCAATACTATCAGCTATAGTTCTTACTATTTTACCTGAAGTATTAAGAAGTTTTGCAGAATACAGAATGATAGTTTATCCATTGATATTAATAATAATGATGCTATTTTGAGACCCTAAAAGGTTTACTTGGAAGAGAAGAATTCAAATAAGTAAAATAATTTCTTATTTTCACTAATAAATCAAAAAGAGGTGAAAATAATGGAAAATAAAAACCTCTTTTAGTCGCAAAAGATATTTCAATTAGTTTTGGAGCATTGAAGGCAGTAGATAAATTTAATTTAGAAATAAAATCAGGAGAGTTAATAGGACTAATAGGGCCTAATGGAGCAGGTAAAACAACAGTATTCAACATTTTAACAGGGGTGTATAATGCTAGTTCTGGGAGAATATACTTTAGATGGAGAAGATGTTATTAGAACATCAACTTCAGCTCTTGTAAAAAGGTTTAGCTCGTACTTTCCAAAATATAAGATTATTTAAGTACTTATCAGTATTAGATAATGTTGTTGCTGCATATACTTCCGTATGAAATATGGAATTTTTAACAGGTATGTTCCGTTTACCAGCTACTGGAAAGAAGAAAAAGGCTGCTAAAGAAAAAGCAATGGAACTTTTAAAAATATTTGATTTAGATAAGTATGCAAAATATGCATGCTGGAAATCTACCTTATGGGGAACAAAGAAAATTAGAAATTGCCAGAGCAATGGCAACAGAACCTAAAATTCTTCTTTAGATGAACCAGCAGCAGGTATGAACCCAAAAGAAACAGAAGATTTAATGAATACTATAAAAATTAATTCGTGATAAGTTTGGAATAGCAGTTCTATTAATTGAACACGATATGAAACTAGTATTAGGTATCTGTGAAAGATTAGTTGTGTTAAATTATGGACAAATATTAGCAAGTGGGGATCCACAAGAAGTTATAATAATCCAAAAAGTTGTAGAAGCTATATTTAGGTGAGGAGGAAGATGAATAATGGCAATGTTAGAAGTAAAAGACTTGCAGGTTTTCATGATAATATACAAGCTTTTAAAGGAATTTCATTAGAAATAAATGAAGGAGAAGTTGTATCTATCATTGGAGCTAACGTGCAGGGAAGACAACTACATTACAAACTATATCTGGACTTATAACTCCAAAAAGTGGTTCTATAATATTTGAAGGAAAAAGATTTACTAAAAAGAAAAGCTCATAATATTTGTAAATTAGGTATAGCTCAAGTTCCAGAAGGAAGAAGAATCTTTTTCACAACTTGCAGTTAAAGATAATTTAAAAATTAGGACAATTCTACAATAAAAGATAGTGCTGAAAAGAAAGAAGAAGACAGAGCAAACTTCTATAAGGTTTTTCCCTAGAATGTCTGAAAAGAAAAATCAATTAGCTGGAACTCTATCAGGTGGAGAACAACAGATGCTTGCTATGGGAAGAGCTTTGATGAGCAGACCTAAACTTTTAATTTTAGATGAGCCATCAATGGGACTTTCACCACTATTTGTTAAAGAAATTTTTGAAGTTATAAAACAATTAAAAAGAAAAAGGGAACTACTATCCTGTTGGTAGAACAAAAACGCTAAAATGGCTCTTTTCTATCTCAGATAGAGCTTATGTTATAGAAACAGGAGAAATAGTCCTTGAAGGAAATGCAAAAGATTTGCTACATAATGATAGAGTAAAAAGCATACCTTGGAGGATAAAAAAATAAAAATTTTTCTTTGAGAGATAAAAATGTTAGTTTATATATAGCGATTATTGACAGCCTATAATGGTTCTAGAGCTCCACAAAGGCTCTTTCACCATTATAGGACGTCGCAGTAATCTTATTTAAAAACTATAAAATTATTTATCTCAAAGAAAATTTTTATAAAAATAAAAAGATTTTTAATCAGTAAAAGTTTACACTCAAAAAGAAATACAGCATTTCCACCAACTTGTATAGTCACACCATCTTCTTTATATCTACTTAAAATAGTTGAAGCTCTTTGCATAGCCTCTCCTTGTCTAAATCTATTTATATCCTTTACAGAAAATGATATTGTATTCTTTTAGATAATGAGTTAAGGCACCATTTGAAGTACCTGTAGCACATTCTTCATCAATACCAACCAAGGGAGCAATATTTCTACAAAAAGCAGTAAAAATTCTTTTCTTTATCTAAAGAGAAAAGATGAGCTCTCAACATTATATTTTTAGAAAGTTCTATTACTTTTTCTTTATTCATGATAAAACTATCTAAAGCTTCTTTATCTTTAATAGGAATAATAATATCACTTAAACCTGTATTTACAATTTTTAGGAAAATAGACTTTTTAGAAGCTTGACTTAAGTCTCAAATTAAAAGAGAATATAGCTCTTTAATTTCATCTGAATTAAAAAATATATTCAACTTTTTGGAAGGGACATATCCATCCAGCTGAACCTCCCACGACTGACACCCCTACGAGTGTTAGAGTTGCGGAGTTCTAAAATCTTTTAAAAATATTTTAAAAATTTTCTAAGAAGTTTGATAGCTTTACACTACCCTTATTCTTTTAGGTGTGTTCAGCTCACCTCTATTGTATAGGACTCTTAAGTCCACAACTTTACTTTTTTCTTAGAATATTTAATGCTCCATTACAATCTGCATTTATAAGTTTACCTGCGCTTGTTTGATATAGTCCTCTTTTTATTCTTTTTCCACTGAATATATATTCTTGTGGATTTTCTTTATCATATATTGAATTTCATCTCCATCAAAGAAACTTGCTTTTGATGTATAACTTTCTTCTTGTAGTTTAAATTCTATTCCCATATAGTTTACATAGATATATTAATTTATCTCTTAATTTTTCCATATGGTATATTTACAAAGTTTTGATTATTTATACTTCCTATATTTGAATTTCTTTGAAAATCTTCATTATATCCTAGAACTAGTTTTCCTATATCATTATTAAGACAATAATTTACAATTGTTCTTGCTGCTTTTGAAAGATAATCATTTATACGATTATTTCTCTTTCTAGTTATTCTCTTTTGTCTTAATGTTGTGCGCTCAATCTTTTGCTTATCTTTTTATACTTTGTAATTTTGCATTTATCTTATTATAGTATTGATTTATTGATTTTAATTTTCTACCATCTATTATGAATGAAGCTCAGTATTTGTAACACAAGTGCAAAAGATTATCTATACCTAAATCAATTCCTAGTACATTTTTCTTTATTTAATTCCCTTTGAATTTCTTCTACCTTATAAATGTATTGAATTTCAAAGTACCTAGAATGTTGTTTTGGTATTATTCTAATTTCTTTTATCTTCTTGTTTTTTTAATACTGATGGTAGTTTTATTGCGATTTCCTTATGTGCCTTTCTAAATGAATTTGAATAAGGAACTATCAGCATATCATCTTTAATCTAACAAAACCTATAACAAGAGTTGTAAAAACTATCTTTATCAAGATAATTAGGTAATTTTATTTTACCATTATATTGACCATTCTTAGCAAGTTTTAAAAAGTGCAAAAGAATGATTTAAAACTTTTATCTACTTCTTTCAAAATTTGTTGAGCCATATTAGAATTTAATTTCTTATAGTTCTCACTATTTTTTTAAGCATTTTATAGTTTTCATTATAGCTTAAATACTTTTTATTTTTTAAAATAGTGTTGTCTAACATTATATATAGCTTGATTCTTTAAATTCTTAGCTATATAGCACAAATATTTTTAAATTTCTAAAACTCTTTTTGCTAAGATGTTTTTACTTGTTGTTTTAATGTTAAATACATATATATAATCACCTCCTTTTCATCAGAGATATTATACCATATATTCTACATTTTATCTATTGAAAAAGTAATATTTTTTTAAATATTTTTAAAGTTTTTAAAACCCCACAACAGTGGGAAGCGTCGTTCACATAAGTGCGCTACTACTTATGCAGTTCTCTTGGCATATACACTCCTTAATAAATTAAGGAGATTAGCCTTGAACTTCTTGTTATCTCTAACAAGCACAGACTATATCTTATCCATAGTGTATCTCAACACCTTAGGCGAAACCACTTCCAATACCAATCGCTTGTATTGTACTCCCCTCACGAGGGATAGTCGTTGAACTTTCCTTTTCAGGCTTAGCTGCTGATTGTCTATTATCATAATGTTTAGGATTTAACCTTGCACCATCTAGTATATTTTTTCTGCTTTCGCCACCATCACACTTATACCGTATTCTCACTTAGGTATTATGTTGTGGTTATACTAGCTTTAAGAGTTTCCAGCAATTCAATTTCTTTGTTGCACGGTTTTGCTCCGTGTCTACATACAAGTTTCCCTATATGCTTACTAAAATCTTCGTGCAATTCATACCCTACGAGTACATAGTCTCATGACTAACACCCTACGAGTGCTAGAGTCACGAGTGTTCTTGCACTATTTAATAAAGTCCTATCCACAATTATTTCCAAAAGATCCAGCTAAAAGTTTCAGCAATATATTTACTAGAGTCTATTATTTTTTTAGACTTCTTAAAAGTAGAAAAAGACTGAAATTGTAGCATGGCCACATAGTTCAACTTCATCTGTTGGAGTGAAGTATCTAATTTTAAATGTTTTATTATCTATTTTTTACAAAAGCAGTTTCAGAGTGCTTTAGTTCAGCTGCAATATTTTTTTCATAAAGTTTTTCATCAGGATAGTTTTTCTTTCTCATCTAGTATTACAACCCCTGCTTGATTACCTTTAAAAATTTCAGAACTAAAAGCATCACATACAAAAATTCTCATAATATCATCTCCTTTTTTTCTTATTATATCATTATTAAAAAGTGTAAAAAAATAATAAAAATAAATAAAAAAATTGAGTATAAGCTAATTTTATGTTAAAATTTAAACTAACTTAAATGAGGGAATCAAAATGTTGTGCACAAAAAGTTTGTATAAGATGAGGGAGGTAAAAATGAAAAAGAAATTTTAAAAAGTAAAATGATGTTAATTGCTTTAGCTTCTATCTTGTTTGTCAGCTGTGGAGGCGGAGGTGGCGGAGGTGGAGGCGGAGCTACAAATCTACCAGTAAACCCAGGGACAAATCCAGGAACACCAAGTACACCAACAACAATAGAAGGAACTTATCCAACAGTGGATACAGGTTTAGACAAAAAGTAATATGTCAGCATTAAAAACAAATCTTTACAATACTCAAAAGAAGTTCAGGTACTAGTATACCAAAAGATAATAGCACAGTGGATGGAAGTGGAGTAAAGGTTGCGATATTGGATAGTAATTTTGTAGATGCAGTAAGAACAGGAGCAAATAGTGCTGAAGATGGTGATGGAAACTCAATAACTGCAAGAAGAAATAAAAATTGACAGATATCTATACAAGTATAGAAATAGTAAATCAAATCCAAATCATCCATATATAGAAGATACTGATGGTAAGATAGTAAATCATGGAACTGAACGTCCAACTGGAATAGAACATGGAGAGGAAGTTTTAGAAGTTGTTGGAGATTTAAAATATGCTCCAAATAATCTTGCAACAACTTTGGGAGCGACTAATAAAGCTAATAATAAGATAGGTGTCATTTTAGGAAGTGTTGGTTGGGACTACCAATATACAGAAGGAACAAGTACTAAAAAAGAATAGGTGGAATTTTTCCAACACAAGAAGTTTATGAAGCAGCAATGGCTAAATTTGGAAATCAAAGTGTAAAAATATTTAACCAATCTTTTGGAAGTGATGATCCTTACGATAGTTCAAAATTTAGAACTTATAGAGGTGAAGGAAATATACCACTAACTTTTGTAAAAATGAATTCAGGAGATCAACCAAACTTTATGCTACCCTATTTTTAGAAATGCAGTAGAAAATAAAGGAGGACTATTTATATGGTCTGCTGGAAATAAAGCAAATCAAAATGCTTCACTAGAAGCGGGGTTACCATACTTTGATCACAGATTAGAAGCAGGTTGGATAGCAGCAGTTGGTGTAAGTGCAAAAAAAGGAAGTCAATATAATGTACTAGATGACTTATCAAAAGCTGGAAGTGAAGCAGCATACTGGTCTATTTCTGCTGATGAAGATGGAGTGCTTAAGATTACAAGTATCTCTCCTCCTAATGGAAGCATAGGATCAGGTTCATCTTATGCAGCACCTAAAGTTACAAGAGCAGCAGCTTTAGTATACGATAAATTTGATTAAAAAAATATGGTCGCACACTTGTGACTCTAGCACTCGTAGGGTGTCAGTCATGAGTTAGACCATTAAGTATAGTCAGCATATATAGAAATATGTATGTAGAGGTAGCAACTTAAAAAAAGCTATCCAATACTACTCGAATTGCTGGAAACCCCTAAAGCTAGTATAACTACAACATAGTACCTAAATAATATGGTGCAAATGTGAAAGTGGCGAAAGCAGAAAAAATATACTAGATGGCATAAGGTTAAACCCTAAGTGTTAAGATAATGGGCAATCAGCAGCCAAGACCGAAAGGTAAGGTTCAACGACTATTCCTCCTGAGGGAAGTACACCAAAGCTGGTGGAAGTGGGTAGACCCAAACAGGTAGAGCTGTGGGATAAGATATAGTCTGTGCTTAATAGAAATATTAAGAAGTTCATAAGAGAACTGCATAAGTGGTAGCGTACTTATGTGAACGACAACCTCTAAAACGACTGAGTCAGTTTTAGGTTCATATATTTAGAAAAAATTTTACTTTTTCATTTACTTATAGTATAAAAAGTAGTATACTATATATAAGTAAAATGGAGGTGAAATCGCATGGAAAAAGCATATAAGTTTAGATTTTATCCAACTAAAACTCAAATAACAATATTAAATTGTACTTTTGGTTGTGTAAGATATGTCTATAATCATTTTTTAGGTTTAAAAACAAGAACTATATAACAAAGAGAAAAATCTATTTCATATAGTGAGTGTAGTAAAAGAATTAACAGTTTTTAAAACAAGAGAAAGAATGGTTAAAAGATGTAGATAAATTTTTCTTTACAAAATTCTTTAAAAGATTTAGATAAAAGCCTATAAGAACTTTTTTAGTGGAAGTGGCTATCCAAAGTTTAAATCTAAGAAAGATAATAGAAAATCATACAGAACCAATTATACAAATAATAATATAGAGTTTTTAGATAAATGGATAAAAGTACCCTAAGTTAGGAAAACTAAAAATAAGAGATAAAATGAAACCACAAGGAAGAATAATAAATGCAACAATAACACAAGTACCTAGTGGAAAATGTTATATATCTCTGTGTTGTACAGATGTAGAAGCAGAAAAAGTTAGAAAGTACAAATAAGAATGTTGGAATAGATTTAGGTATAAAGGACTTTTGCGCTTACCAGTGATGAAATCTCAATAGAAAATCCAAAATATTTACAAAAATCTTTGAATAAACTAGCAATATTACAAAGAAAACTATCACGAAAACCAAAGGGTAGTTCAAATAGGAATAAAGCTAGAATAAAAAGTAGCAAGATTATTTGAAAAGATATCAAATCAAAGAGAAGATTTTTTTGCAAAAAGTTATCAACAGAGCTAATAAGAAAATATGATATTATCTGTATTGAAGACTTACAAGTAAAAATATGGTAAAAATCATAAATTAGCAAGAAATATTGTAGATGTATCATGGAGTGAATTTAATAGAATACTAAGTTATAAAGCGAAATGGTATGGAAGAACAATAGTAAGAGTAGATAAATTTTTTGCAAGTAGTCAAATATGTAATTGTTGTGGATATAGAAATGAAGAAGTAAAAAGATTTAAGTGTGAGAGAATGGACTTGTCCAGTATGTGGAGCTGTACATAATAGAGATATAAATGCAGCCAAAAAAACATATTAAAAGAAGGACTAAAGATATTAGGTATAAGTGCTTAAATATACAATATATGAACCGTAGGAACTATGGGGATAGCTTGGTAAATTTAGTTGGCTAACAGAAGCAACTACTACCCAAGAACCCTGCGACTCTAGCACTCGTAGGGTGTCAGTCGTGGGAGGTTCAGTGGATGACTGCTGATCAAATTCGTCAAACTTTATTTACTACGACAGATAAGACTGAATTAAATCAAAATCCAGCAACTATGTCTGAGGCTAATTTAAGAAATGTTACGATGTTTCCAGATAGCACATATGGTTGGGGAATGTTAAATGAAAAAAGAGCTCTAAAAGGTCCAGGAGCATTTATGGACGTGACTAAATATGGAGATACAAGTATATTCAAAAGCAAATCTTCCAGCAGGAAAAGTTTCATATTTTGACAATGATATCTATGGAAATGGTGGATTGGAAAAATTAGGAGCAGGAACACTTCATTTAACAGGAAATAACTCTTTCAGTGGAGGAAGTACTGTTACAGCAGGAACATTAGAAATTCACCAAATTCATTCAAGTCCAATAACAGTAGGAGCAGGAGGAACTTTGGTTCTTAATCCCTAAAAGCTATAGTTGGATATGATACTTCTGGTTTTAGCTTAATTGGAACTGTGAATCCTCAAGAAATAACTCATAGTGGAATAAAAGTAAAGAATTATGGAAATGTAAAATTTAATGGAAACACAGCTATTATAGGTGGAGACTATAGTTGCTTACAATGGTTCAAATACACAAGTAGGCTTCAAGAATTCAGTTAAAGTTTTAGGAACTATCAGAATTGAAAATGCTAATATAAGTATATTATCAAAATGATTATGTAACTAAAAATGAAATAGCAACTGTAATGGAAGGACAATCAGTTGAAGGAAATATAGCAAATGTTGAAACTAATGGAATGAGAACTGCCAGTGCTGAAATAAAAGATGGTAAAATAGTTGCAAGCTTATCAAGACAAAATGTAGTTGATTATGTAGGTGAAGATGCAAGTGCATCAACTAAAAATGTAGCTGAAAATGTTGAGAAAGTTTTTTTGAAGATTTAGACAATAAAATTGAAAAAGGTATAGCTACTGAAAAAGAAGTGTTAGCAGCTAGAACTTTACAAACTATGGCTACTTCGACATTTACAAGTGCAACAGAAGTGATGTCTGGAGAAATTTATGCTTCAGCTCAAGCATTAACATTATCTCAAGCACAAGATGTAAATGAGATCTTTCTAATAGATTTTTCAAGAATTGACAATTTAAAAAAATTCTAAAGACGATACAGAAGTATGGTTCTCTGCTTTTAGGAGGAGCTGGAAAATTAAGAAGAGATGGATATGCTTCAGCGGATACAAGAATTGTAGGAGGTCAAGCAGGAATAGATAAAGATTTACTCCTACAACAACTCTAGGACTAGCATTAAATTATTCTTATGCTAAGGCAAAATTTTCGATAAATATGCTGGAGAATCAAAGAGTGATATGGTAGGTTTATCTCTATATGGTAAACAAGATTCTAGGAAATGATTTTTACCTTGCTGGTAGATTAGGGTAGCTAATGTTTCTTCAAAAGTTGAAAGAGAACTTTTAACTGCAATAGGTGATAGAATTGAAGGAAAAATAAATCATCATGATAAAATGTTATCAACTTACTTAGAGTTAGGAAAGAAATTTAATTGGTTTACACCTTTCATAGGAATTTCTCAAGATTATTTAAGAAGAGGGAAGTTTTGATGAATCGACTGCAACTTGGGGAATAAAAGCTGATAAAAAGACATATAGAGCAACAAACTTCTTAGTTGGAGCAAGGGCAGAATATGTAGCTGATAAATATAAATTACAGCCATCTTTAAGTCATTCTATAAATACAGATAAGAGAGATCTTGCTTATGAAGGAAGATTTGTAGGAAGTTCTGTAGCTCAAAAATATTATGGAGTAAAAACAAGCAAAAAAATACTACATGGATAGGTTTTGGAGCATTTAGAAATAACACCAGCATTTGGAGTTTATGGAAACATAGATTTCAGAATAGAAAGTAATAAAGGAAGAGACTCTGTTATTTCAACTGGAATACAATATAGATTCTAAAAATATTTGTACTTGCATTTTCTAAAATTTAATGTTAAAATACAATGTATTGTATAAAAAGTAATCAAGGAGGTGTCAAGATGCAAAGATGTGAAAATTACAGGAACTGGGTTAATCAGTGAAACCAAATATCTCACTCTCATAGATTGACTAGAAGAGTATGGAAACCAAATTTACAAGTAACAACTTTAAATGTTAATGGTAGTCCAATAAAAGTTAAAGTTTGTGCTAGAACTTTAAAAAAACTTTAAAAAGGAGCTTCTGAAGTGGAAGTTATGAGAATCTTAAAAGGCAAAACATAGCAACTTTAAGTGAAAGATTATTAAAACATTTAAACAAATAATTTTTAAAAATTAGTGCATTTATTTTTTTAAAAATTCAAGTTGAAACTTGATAAAAAAAGAAATTAGAGAATAATTTTTAAGAATAAAATCTTAAAATCATTCTCTTTTTATTTTCAAATCACTAAAAATAGTTAGTTGAGAGGTATTTTTAAAAAAATAAAAAAATTCGTATTTTATAACTACATGTACATTATTTATAAAAATTTGACATTAGAGCATATAAATAATATAATCAGTGTATAAAGAGAACAAAAACAATTTGTGCAGAGAAAGTATTTTTGAACAAAAAAGTTAAACTTTTTAACAGTAGTATTTTTAGAAATTCTATACAGTAAAGAACATGTATAAATTTTCTTATACTTTTTCAAGGGATAATATATTTTTATGAAAATTTGACAATAAATGATATAAATAATATAATGTACAAATGATATAATGAATATATAAACAATTTTTAAACTATAAAACTAATTAAATTATAAGGAGGCATCATGAAGAAAAAGTTTGGTTTATTAGTGAACAATTATTTTAAGTATGTTATTTTTAGTAGCATGCGGAGGAGACCCAGATAAAAAGAAGGAGCTAGTGCAGGTACTGCAAAAGATACTTTAGTTATAGCACAAGGTGCAGACGCTAAATCACTAGACCCTCATGCATCAAATGATAACCCATCTTCAAGAATTAGAGTACAAATCTATGACAGATTGATGGAACTTGATGACAATGGAGTACCTCAACCTATGTTAGCTGAATCTTGGGAAAGACCTGATGACAAGACTATCATTTTCCATTTAAGAAAAGGAGTTAAATTTCACAATGGTGATGAAATGAAAGCATCAGACGTTAAATTCTCATTAGAAAGAGCTTTAGCATCACCTGAAGTAGCTGAAATTATATCAGGAATAAATTCAGTAGAAGTTTTAGATGATTACACAGTAAAAGTAACTACTGAAAAACCTATGAGCTGCTATTTTTTAAAACAACCTAGCTCACACTACTATAGCTATTTTTAAGTGAAAAAGCTACAAAAAGAAGCTGGAGATAAATTTGGTCAAAATCCTATAGGAACAGGACCATATAAATTTGTTTTCTTGGCAAAGTGGAGATAGAATCACTCTAGAAGCTTTCCCTGAATATTGGCAAGGTGAAGCACCTACTAAAAATGTAATATTCAGAAATATAGTTGAAGATACTAACAGAACTATAGGATTAGAAACTGGAGAATTAGACATAGTTTATGATATTTCAGGTATGGATAAAAATAAATTAAAAGATGACGATAGATTCGTTTTAATTGAAGGACCACAAGCTTTATTAACTTATCTTGGATTCAATATGAAGAAAAGCTCCTTATGATAATCCAAAAGTAAGAGAAGCTATATCTTATGCAATAGATCAAAAACCTATAATTGATACTGTATTCTTAGGAGCTGAGACCCAGCAAACTCTATAATAGGACCAAACGTATGGGGACACTATGATGTTGAAAAATTCACTCAAGATATAGAAAAAGCAAAAGCATTATTAGCTGAAGCTGGATTCCCAAATGGATTTAAAGCAAAAATTTGGGTAAATGACAACCCTGTAAGAAGAGACATCGCTGTTATATTACAAGACCAATTAAAACAAATTGGAATAGACTTAGCAATAGAAACAGTTGAATGGGGAGCATTCCTAGATGGTACAGCAAGAGGAGATCATGAAATGTTCTTACTAGGATGGGGAACAGTTACAAGAGACCCAGACTATGGTATCTATGAATTAGTAAGTACAACAACTATGGGATCAGCAGGAAACAGATCTTTCTACTCTAATCCAACAGTTGATAAACTATTAGAAGAAGGAAGAACTGAACTTGATCCCTGAAAAGAGAAAGGCTATCTATAAAGAAATACAAGAAATTATCAGAAAAGATATTCCTATGTATACGATAATCTATCCTCTACAAAATGTTGTAACTCAAAAGAATATTAAAAACTTTAAATTAGATTCAGCACAAAGTCATAAAAATATATGGAGTAACAAAAAGAGTAAGTATAGAATGAAAGAGCTAGGAATCTCTAGCTCTTTTTATAAAATTATAGTTTTTGGGACGGTGAAACAATGTATAAATATATATTAAAAAGATTAGTTCTTCTAATTCCTGTAATGTTAGGAGTAACATTATTAGTTTTTGCAATCATGTATTTAACTCCTGTGACCCTGCTCAATTAATCTTGGGAGAAAGTGCTCCTAAAGAAGCAGTTGCAGCACTGAGGAGAAAAAAATGGGATTAAATGATCCTTTCTTTATGCAATACTTAAGATTTGTAAAAAAATGCTATAGTGAGGGATTTTTGGAAGATCTTATACAACAGGTAGAGAAGTTTTTGAAGAAATATTTGCAAGATTTCCAAATACAGTTGTACTAGCTGTATTAGGAGTAATTATTTCTATAGTTATAGGAATACCTGTTGGAATAATATCAGCAACAAAAACAATATTCTCTTACAGATAGTTTTAGTATGGTTTTAGCTCTTTTAGGGAGTTTCTATGCCAGTATTCTGGTTAGGACTTATGCTAATTTTATTATTCTCTGTAAAATTAGGAATATTCCCATCAGGAGGTTTTGATGGATTTAGAAGTGTAATTCTACCATCAGTAGCTCTTGGAGTTGGTTCTGCAGCAATAGTAACAAGAATGACTAGATCTTCTATGCTTGAAGTTATAAGACAAGATTATATTAGAACTGCAAGAGCTAAAGGGGTTGCTGAAAAAGTTGTTATTAATAAACATGCTTTAAAAAATGCCTTAATTCCTATTATCACTGTTGTAGGACTACAATTTGGAGGATTACTTGGAGGAGCGGTTCTAACTGAATCAGTATTCTCATGGCCTGGTGTTGGAAGACTTATGGTTGATGCTATAAGACAAAAAGACACACCTACTGTTTTAGCATCTGTTGTATTTTTGGCAGTTGTATATAGTGTGGTTAATTTATTGGTTGACTTATTATATGCTTTCGTAGATCCAAGAATTAAATCACAATATAAGTAGGAGGGCGAAATGGAAAAACAAAAATAAAAAAACAAAGCCAATGGGCAGAAGTTTTTAGAATGTTGAAAAATAAAATGGCTATGTTAGGGATTAATTATCCTTCTAGTCTTAGTTTTATTAGCTCTATTTGCAGATGTGATCGCAAAATTATGACACTGTTGTAATAAAACAAAATCTAGCTGAAAGACTTATGCCACCTAATGGAAAACATTGGTTAGGTACAGATGAGTTTGGTAGAGATATATTTGCAAGACTTGTACATGGAGCTAGAGTATCATTAAAAGTTGGTATTTTAGCAATATCTATATCTGTTGTTGTGGGTGGAATTTTAGGAGCTATATCAGGTTACTTTTGGTGGAGTTATAGACAATGTTATAATGAGAGTTGTTGACATTTTCTTAGCAGTTCCAAGTATATTACTTGCTATAGCTATAGTTTCTGCATTAGGACCTAGTATGTTGAACCTGATGATTTCTATCAGTGTTTCTTATGTACCAAACTTTGCTCGTATAGTTAGAGCCTCTGTACTTTCAATAAGAGATCAAGAATTTATAGAAGCTGCTAAGGCAATAGGGAGCAGTAATACAAGAATTATATTAAAACATATAATTCCCTAACTCTTTAGCTCCAGTAATAGTACAAGGTACTTTAGGAGTTGCAGGAGCAATTTTATCAACAGCAGGATTAAGTTTCATCGGATTAGGTATACAACCTCCAGCACCAGAATGGGGTTCAATGTTATCAGGAGGAAGACAATATTTAAGATATGCTTAGTGGGTAACTACTTTCCCAGGTGTAGCAATAATGATAACAATTTTATCACTTAACTTATTAGGTGATGGATTAAAGAGATGCTCTTGACCCTAGATTGAAACAATAATTATTAGGAGGCGAAACGATGGAAAACAGAAATCTTTTAGAAATTAGAGATTTAGTGATACAATATGTAAAGAGATGACGAAAACAGTCCATGCAGTTAATAGTATAAGTGTTGACATAGCAGAAGGGGAAACTCTAGGACTTGTTGGAGAAACTGAGCTGGGAAGACTACAACTGCTCTAGGAATAATGAGACTGATTACAGGACCTACTGGAAAAATTAAAAAGTGGTTCTATAAAATTCAATGATAAAAGTATATTAGAAATACCTGAAGAAGAAATAAGAAAAAAATTAGAGGTAATGATATTTCAATGATATTCCAAGATCCAATGACATCATTGAACCCAGTTATGACAGTTGGAGAACAAATAGCTGAAGTTATTGAAATACATGAACATATCTCTAAAGAAGAAGCAATGAATAAAGCAGCTGAAATGCTTTGAACTAGTTGGAATTTCTGGAGCCAGAAAAATGATTTCCACATCAATTTTCTGGAGGAATGAAACAAAGAGTTGTTATAGCTATAGCACTTGCTTGTAACCCAAAACTTTTAATAGCTGATGAACCTACAACAGCTCTTGATGTTACAATTCAAGCACAAGTTTTTGGACTTAATGACAGATTTAAAAATAAGTTTAGAACATCAATGTTACTTATAACACATGACTTAGGGAGTAGTTGCTCAAGTTTGTGATAAAGTAGCAATTATGTATGCTGGAGAAATTGTTGAGTATGGAAGTCTTGAAGATGTTTTTGAAAATCCAAAACATCCATATACTTTAGGATTATTTGGATCTATTCCAAGTTTGGATGAAGAAAAACAAGACTAGTACCTATAAAAGGGCTTTATGCCTGATCCAACAAACTTACCAACAGGATGTAAGTTTAATCCTAGATGTCCACATGCTACAGAATTATGTTCTCAAAGAGCTCCTATTGTTAGTGAAATTTCAAAAGGACACAAAAGTACAATGTCTGATAGCAGAAGGTTTAGTAAAATTCAAGGAAAATTGGGAGGAAGAAAATGAGTAAAGTATTATTAGAAGTTAAAAATTTAAAGAAATATTTTCAGACTCCAAAAAGGACAATTACATGCAGTGAGACAATGTAAATTTTTGCTATTGAAGAAGGTAAGACTTTAGGAGTTGTTGGAGAATCTGGTTGTGGGAAATCTACAACAGGTAGAACTATTTTAAGACTTTTAGAAGCAACTGATGGTGAAATTATATTTGAAGGAAAAAAATATAAGAGACTATTCTAAAAGCTGAAATGAAGAAATTAAGAGAAGAAATGCAAATAATATTCCCAAGACCCATTCGCTTCTTTTAAACCCAAGAATGACAGTTAGTGAAATTATTGCTGAACCTTTAATTATTCATAATAAATGTAAGACTAAAGAAGAACTTAATAATAGAGTAAAAAGAACTAATGGATACAGTTGGTTTTGAGCCAAAGACTTGTTAATACTTATCCTCACGAACTTGATGGAGGAAGAAGACAAAGAATAGGTATAGCTAGAGCACTAGCTTTAAATCCCTAAATTTATAGTTTGTGACGAACCAGTATCAGCTCTTGACGTGTCTATCCAAGCACAAGTTTTAAACTTGATGAAAGATTTACAAGAAAAATTAGGTTTAACATATATGTTTATAACACATGACCTATCAGTTGTAAAATATTTCTCAAATGATATAGCAGTTATGTATTTGGGAGAACTTGTTGAAAAAGCTCCATCAAAGGACTTATTCAAGAATCCTATTCACCCCTTATACTAAGGCTTTATTATCAGCAATACCTACAATTAATATCAGAAAGAAAATGGAAAGAATTAAAGCTTGAAGGAGAAATAACTCACCTATCAATCCAGGAGTTGGTTGTAGATTTGCAAAAAGATGTGTTTATGCAACAGAAATCTGTTCAAAAGAATCTCCAAAATTAGAAAAAGTTGGAGAGCTCATCTTTGCTTGTCATAGAGCAAAAAGAATTAGGTTTTGTGGATGAAAAATAGTCTTTAAATAGAAGAGTTGTACATGAAATAAAATGTACAACTCTTGATTTTTAGATTGACATAAAAATAATATGGTATTCTTATTAAGTATTCGATATGCATCTGTGGCTCAATTGGATAGAGCATCTGACTACGGATCAGAGGGTTGTGGGTTCGACTCCTGCCAGGTGCGCCAGAAAAATGCCTGAGTGGTGGAATTGGTAGACGCACCAGACTCAAAAATCTGGAATTCTTCAGAGTGCGGGTTCAAGTCCCGCCTCAGGCACCATATTAATTAGTAAACATTTTTTAGGACTATTTTAATAGTCCTTTTTATTTTCTAAATTATATAAAACTTGCTAAATTATTCAAACTATAATATAATTTAAGATAGGAGATTTATGTAAAAGAAGCGCCAGAACTCTATTTTTTGAGTTGACGAGGATTGAAATTATCGAATTTTCGGCGGATATTTCAAAGGTGGTTACAACCATTATTAACAAAAAAATACAGAGTGATCTGTATAACAAAGAAATAATTGTAGCAGTCTCCTATTTTATAATGAAAAATTTTTAGGAGGTTTTTATGTGTGGAATAATTGGATATTCAGGAACTAACACGAATGCAGTGGAGGTTCTATTGAAGGACTTGAAAAGGTTGAATACAGAGGATATGATTCAGCAGGAATTGCCTTTTGTAACTGATAAAGGGATACAAATAGAAAAGAAAGAAGGAAAAATTAGATAATTTAAGAAATCATATGAAACAATTTGAAGTTCTTTCTTGTACAGGATAGGGGCATACTAGATGGGCAACTCATGAGTACCTACAGATAGAAATGCTCACCCTCATTATAGTGAAAAACAGAGATGTTGCACTTATACACAATGGAATTATTGAAAAACTATGTAGAAATCAAAAAGAATTATTGGAACAAGGTGTAAAATTTAGTTCAGATACAGATTCAGAAGTAGTTGCTCAACTATTTTCAAAACTATATGATGGAGATTTATATTCAACTCTTAAAAAAAGTTTTAAAAAGAATAAGAGGAACTTATGCTTTCGCTATAATTCATAAAAGATTTCCCTGATAGAATGATCTGTTGTAGAAGTCATAGTCCTTTGATAGTTGGACTTGGAGAACATCAAAATTTTATAGCTTCAGATGTATCAGCTATATTAAAATACACAAGAGACATCATTTATCTTGAAGATGGAGATGTTGTTTTAGTAACAAAAGACAATGTAACTGTCTATGATAAAGATGAAAAAGAAGTTAAAAAGAGAAGTTAAAAAGTTGAATGGAACTTTGAACAAGCTTCAAAAGGTGGATATGCTCACTTTATGATAAAAGAAATTGAGGAGCAACCTGAAATTTTTGAAAAACTTTAGGTGTTTACACAGATAAAGAAAAGAATGTAAATTTTGATGAGCAGTTAGAAGGAATAAATTTACATAATATAGACAGAATATATATAGTTGCTTGTGGAACAGCTTATTATGCAGGTTTACAAGGACAATATTTTATGAAAAAAACTATTGGGAATAGATGTATTTACAGATATAGCTTCTGAATTTAGATACAATGACCCTGTAATAACTGATAAGACTTTAGCTATTTTTGTAAGTCAATCAGGAGAAACTATTGATACTTTTAATGTCAATGAAATATGCAAAGGAAAAAGGAGCAAAAACTTTAGCAATATCTAATGTTTTTAGGTTCAACAATAACAAGAGGCAGACAATGTTATCTATACTCTTGCAGGACCTGAAATTTCAGTTGCTTCTACAAAAGCATATAGTTCACAAGTTTTAGTTCTATATCTATTATCTCTATATATGGGAGCAAAACTTGGAAAAATTAGAAGAAAAAGATTATGTAAAATATATTTCTGATATAAATTTAGTAAAAAGAAAATATAAGTGAACTTATAAAAGAAAAAAAGAAAAAGATACATGAAATTGCTAAGAGAATAAAAGATGTAAAAATGGTTTCTATCTTGGTAGAGGAATAGATGAAAAAGTTGCTAGAGAAGGTAGCTTTAAAAGATGAAAGAAATCAACTATATTCACACTGAAGCTCTTGCTGCAGGGGAGTTAAAAGCATGGAAGTATAGCCCTTATAGAACAAGGAGTTTTTAGTTGTTGCTATCTCTACTAACTTAGAAATGGATGAAAAAGTTGTATCAAATATAAAAGAAGTTAAGGCTAGAGGAGCTTATGTTGTTGGAGTTTGTAAGGAAGGAAGTTTAGTTCCTGAAGTTGTAGATGATGTAATTCAAATCAAAGATAGCAGGGGAGTTATTAAGTCCTGTTCTTGCAGTTGTTGCTCTACAATATTTAGCTTACTATACATCTTTAGAAAAAGGTTTTGATGTGGATAAACCTAGAAATCTTGCAAAAATCTGTAACAGTAGAATAAAAAGAAGACTCATTAAATTGGAGGGAGCTTAGAATGGAAATCAACAAAAGAATTGAAGCAGCTAGAAAAAGTATGAAAAAGCATAAAAGTAGATGCCTATATTGTAACAAGTTCTGACTATCATCAAAGTGAATACATAGGTGGCTATTTTTCAAGGAAGAGAATATTTATCAGGTTTTACTGGTTCAGCAGGAATTTTAGTTATATTTAATGATGAGGCTTGCTTATGGACAGATGGAAGATATCATATCCAAGCTGAAAAATCAATTAAAAGGTAGTAAAGTAAAATTATTTAAAACAAGGGAATCCTGGTGTTCCTACATATAAAGAATATATAGTTTCTAAGTTAGCAGAAAATTCAAAAATAGGAATAGATGCAAAGATACTTTTATCTTCTGATGTGAATGAAATTCTTTCAAAGAAAAAAATTTAAGATTGTTGATTTTGATCTGTTAGCAGAAGTTTGGAAAAAGACCAGATTTAGCAGCTGAAAAGATATTTATTTTAGAAGATAAATATACAGGAAAAATCATATAAGGAAAAAGTAAAAAGAAATAAGAGCAAATTTAAAAGAAAAATGCAGACTATAATATTATCTCAAGTTTAGATGATATAGCTTGGATATATAATTTCAGAGGTGATGATGTTCAACATAACCCTGTAGCTCTATCATTTACAGTAATTTCTGAAAAGAAAGCAAGCCTATATATCGATGAAAATAAATTAAATAAAAGAAGCTGAAAAATACTTTAAAGATAACAAAGTGGAAGTTAAAAGGATATTTTGAATTCTTTGAAGATATAAAAATTAAAAAGGAAATATCTTTAGTTGACTTTTAATAAAACTAGCTATGCTATCTATGAAGCTATCAGTAAGAATAATTTAATCAATGCTATGAATCCTAGTACATATTTAAAGGCACATAAGAATGAAAACTGAAATAGCTAACACAAAAGATATTCATGTTCAAGATGGAGTTACTATAGTTAAATTTATGTACTGGCTTAAAAAGAACTATAAAAGGAAATATCACAGAATTCTCGCTGAAGAAAAATTAATTCTCTAAGAGAAAAATAGAAGGATACATAGATTTAAGTTTCCATACTATTTCAGCTTTTTGGAAAAATGCAGCTATGATGCACTATTCAGCTCCTGAAAAAAATTCAACTAAAATAGAAGATGGAGTGTATTTACTTGATTCAGGAGGAACATACTTAAAGGGTACTACTGATATAACAAGAACTTTCTTCTTAGGAAAAGTTGGAGAACAAGAAAAAATAGATAATACTTTAGTTTTTAAAAAGGAATGTTAGCACTATCGAGAGCAAAAATTCTTGTTTGGAGCAACAGGAACAAACTTAGATATTCTAGCTAGACAATTCTTATGGAATGTTGGAATAGACTATAAATGCGGAACAGGACATGGAGTAGGACATATCTTAAATGTACACGAAGGACCACATGGAATAAGATTTCAATATAATCCTCAAAGATTAGAAGTTGGAATGATAGTTACTAATGAACCAGGGGCATATATTGAAGGTAGCCATGGAATCAGAATAGAAAATGAACTTCTAGTAAAAGAAGCTTGTGAAACTGAACATGGGCAATTTTAGAATTTGAAACTATCACTTATGCACCTATTGACTTAGATGGCATAGTAAAAAAAGTCTTTTAACTAAAGAAGAAAAAGAACAATTAAACACTTATCATAAAGAAGTTTATAAAAAAATTAAAAACCTTATTTAACTAAGGCTGAACAAGCATTTTTAAAAGGAATATACTAAAGAAATTTAGTTCACTGATTTAGAAAAGGTATAAAAAGATATGAGAAAGAATTATGAAACCTCAAAATTGTACTATGGTTTTCCAGTAATTTTACTTGGATATAAGGATGTTAACTTTAAATATAATTTTACAACTAATAGCTCATCATATACATTAGGGAGATATGATGGTTATAGGACTTCATTGTAGAAGTAATGCAGCTAAACAAATTATGAACTTCAAAGAATTTACTGTAAATATTCCTAGTGAAAACTTAATGGATGAAATTGAAATAGGTGGATTTTTCATAAAAGTAGATAAAATTCAACTTAGTAAATTGGATTATGAAATAGGAGAATTTATTGACGCACCAATATTTACTGCTTGTCCTGTTTCTATGGAATGTAAGGTAGAAAATGTTGTAATGTATGGTGAGACTGCCAATATTATAGCAAGTATAAAGAAAAAGGGTTGTTAATCCTATCTTAATTGAAGATGGAAAATTAAATTCAGATAAATTAAACTCAGTTCTATTCTTTGGTGATGATAATGAAAAAATATATCGTTATCTAAGAAATTTGAGTGATAAAGCAGGAAAATTTTTATAAAAATAAATTTGAATAGAATAAAAGGGGAATTTTTACTTTTGTAATAATTCCTCTTTTTATTTTTAGTTCTGTGCTATAATTAATTATGACAAAAAAATGGTCAGAATTTAAAAATTTAAAAAGAGGTGGATTTTATGGAAAATATATTAAAAATCATATAGAATGTTTATCAATGGAGAATGGGTAAATTCAAGTAATGGAGTTATGGTAAAAACATATGCTCCATATAATAATGAATTATTATCAGAGTTCCCTGATGCAAGTGAAAGTGATGTTGATTTAGCAGTTAAAAGTGCAAAAAGAAGCATTTAAAACTTGGAGAAAAAAACTACTGTAAAAGGAAAAGAGCTAAAATTTTAAATAAGATTGCTGATATTATAGATGAAAATAAAGAATTATTAGCAACTGTTGAAACTATGGATAATGGTAAGTCAATAAGAGAAACAACTTTAGTTGATATTCCTTTAGCAGCAAGTCATTTTAGATATTTTTGCAGGATGTATCTTAGCAGATGAAGGACAAGCAACTGTTTTAGATGAAAAGTTTTTAAGTTTAATTTTAGAGAGCCTATAGGAGTTGTAGGACAAATTATTCCTTGGAACTTCCCATTCTTAATGGCAGCTTGGAAGCTAGCACCAGCTTTAGCAGCAGGAGATACAGTTGTTTTAAAACCATCTAGTACAACAACATTAAGCTTATTAGTTTTAATGGAACTTATCCAAGATGTAATTCCTAAAGGCGTTGTAAAATTTAATTACAGGAAAAAGGAAGTACAGCAGGGGAATTTTTAAAGAATCACCCTGATTTAGATAAATTAGCTTTTCACAGGTTCAACAGCAGTAGGTAGAGATATAGCTTTAGCAGCAGCAGAAAAATTAATACCTGCAACTCTTGAATTAGGTGGAAAATCAGCAAATATCATTTTAGATGACGCTGACATAGAAAAAGCACTTGAAGGAGCTCAACTTGGAATATTATTCAACCAAGGACAAGTTTGTTGTGCAGGTTCAAGAATATTCGTACAAGAAGGAATATATGATGAATTTGTAGAAAAAAACTTGTAAAGAAATTTGAAAATATTAAAAATTGGAAATCCATTAGATCCTACAACTGTAATGGGAAGCCAAATAGATGCAAGACAAGTAAAAACTATTTTTAGACTATGTTGAAATTACTAAACAAGAAGGTGGAGTTGTTTTTAACAGGAGGAGTAAAATATACAGAAAATGGTTGTGACAAAGGAAACTTTGTAAGACCTACTCTAATAACTAATGTAAACAATGGTTGTCGTATATCTCAAGAAGAAGTTTTTTTGGACCAGTTGCTGTTATAATTAAATTTAAAACAGATGATGAAGTTATCGCTCAAGCAAAATGATAGTGAATATGGACTTGGAGGAGCAGTATTCACAAAGAATATCAATAGAGCTTTAAGACTTGCAGAGAAATTCAAACTGGTAGAGTATGGGTAAATACTTATAACCAAAATTCCAGAACATGCTCCATTTGGTGGATATAAAAATCAGGTATAGGAAGAGAAACTCACAAAGTTATCTTAGAACACTATACACAAATGAAAAATATCTTAATTGACTTAGAAGAAGGAACTTCTGGACTATACTAAAAATTACAAATTAAAAATATTGATTTAAAAAGAAAAATAAATGAGTTACGAATGGAAATTTCTAGATGAAAAATCAAATAGAATGAGCTGAGTAATTGTCGGAGTGTCTGAAGCCAACATTGTGGCAAGTTTCCGAAATTACAGCGAATTCTTGATTTTTTATCGTTAAGAAATTTACTCAGTAACGAATTATTTTTTCTCTTTTATTTTTAAAAATTTCTTGTATTTTTCAAAGTAATTAAATTTGACAGATTGTTTTATAAGTGATAAAATACTTTAAACTATAATTTTGGTATTTTTAAGAATATATTTTATTTTGAAAAAGGAGAAAGATACGACATGGATTTAAAAGGAAGTAAAACAGAAAAGAATTTAATGACAGCTTTTGCTGGAGAATCACAAGCAAGAAATAAATATAATTTCTATGCAAAAAGTTGCTAAAGAAGAAGGATATGAACAAATAGCTGAATTATTTGATATTACAGCTAACAACGAAAAAGAACATGCTAAACTTTGGTTCAAAGCTTTACATGGAGATACTATCCCTGAAACAATAGTTAACCTTGCAGATGCAGCAGCAGGAGAAAACTATGAATGGACAGATATGTATGCTAAATTCGCAGAAGAAGCAAGAGAAGAAGGATTCATGAAACTTGCTAAACAATTTGAAATGGTTGGACAAATTGAAAAAGAACACGAAGAAAAGATACAGAAAATTATTAGAAAACATTAAAAATGGAACTGTTTTCCATTCAGAAGAAAAAGTAGCTTGGGAATGTATGGACTGTGGACACCTACATTATGGAACTGATGCACCAGGAAAATGTCCTGTTTGTGGAGCAGATAAAGCTAAATTCAAAAGAAGAGCAGTTAACTACTAAGATTTAGAATATTGAGACACTAAAAACAAAAAAGTTTTTAGTGTCTTTTTTTATTTAAAAAGATGATATAATACTAAGTACAGATAAAAATTATAGGAGATTCAAAATGAAATTTACAAAAATATTTTTACTTATTATGTTTTTATTTCTAGGTAGTTGTTTCTTCAAAAGAAACTTTTCAAAAGAAAAATTCAAAGCCAGATTATAGTTATTTGACAGAAAAAGTTTCTATCTATTCAGATATGAATAAGAAAGAAAATATTGGATATTTAATAAAAGGAACCGTGTAAATGTTTTTGAAACAAAAGGAAGTTACATTAAAAATAAACAAGGAAAAGAAATTGATGCAACAATAGTCATGAAAAGATAACATACAAGGACGTTAATAAAAACAAAAAGTTGCTTGGATAGAAGATGGTTATTTGGTATCGACATTAAATGAAGCAGTTGATGAAAGGTTTAAAAACTTAGATTTTACAGAAAAAAAGAAAAGAAAGAATACAAAGATAATAAGAGAGTGAAGGTTAGAGGAATATATGTTTCAGCTCACTCTGTTGCACTTAAAGGAAAGATTAGACGAACTTATAGAACTTGCTAAAAGAATAATATCAATGCCTTTGTTATAGATGTAAAAGGAGACTATGGAGAGTTAACTTTTTCCTATGTCAGATGAAATAAATAAATATACAAAATCTGCCAACAAAAACCCAATAATAAAAGAGATTGAGCCTGTAATAAAAATTAAAAGAGAATGGTATTTATACTATTGCTAGAATAGTATCTTTCAAAGACACAATTTATGCCAAAAGAAAATCCTGATAAAATTATTGTATATAAAGAAGGAGGAAAAGGCCTCACAAATAGTGATGGACTTGTTTGGGTATCGGCTTATGATAAAAACTTATGGGAATACAATGTGGCAGTTGCAAAAGAAGCTGCAAAAGCAGGTTTCAATGAAATACAGTTTGACTATGTGAGATTCTCAGCTTCTAATGGTGGAAAAACTTGATAAAGTTTTTAAATTATAGAAACAAAGATAATATGACTAAGGCAGAAGCTATTCAAAAAAATATTTTAAACTATGCTAAAAAGAGTTAAGTCCATATAATGTATATATAAGTGCTGATATTTATGGTCAAGTTGGAGCTCTTCTGATGATATGTCTTAGGACAATTTTGAGAAGCTGTTAGTTCAGAGGTAGATTATGTATCTCCTATGATGTATCCAAGCCACTATGGTAAGGGGTTTATGGCTTAGATATTCCTGATGCTAATCCATATAAGACAATTTATAATTCAACAAAAGATTCTATAAATAGAAATAATAATATTTCTAGCCCTGCTATCATTAGACCTTGGATACAAGCATTTACAGCAACTTGGGTAAAAGGGCATATACATTATGGACCAAAAGAAGTTAAAGAGCAAATTAAAGCAATGAAGGATCTAGGTGTGGACTGAATATATTCTATGGAGTGCTACTAATAGATATGAGAACTTTTTAAAATAATTTCTAGCCATAGATAAGTAAAAAGATACAAAATTGTATTAAGTATTATTTTGTATCTTGTTTATTTTTAAAATAAAAACTTGCAAAAATTTTATATTTATATATATAATATAAATATGACTTATTAAGTAAAGTTTAAAATTTAAAATAAAAGATATATTTAAAAATTAGGAGGAGTAAAATGAGTAAAATTAGTTTAGTTTATTATAGTGCAACTGGAAATACAGAAAAATGGCAAAAGCTATTGAAGAAGGAATAGTTGAAGCAGGAGGAGCAGTAACTGTTTACAAATCAAATGCAATGGATAAAGATGCTATCCTTTCAAGTGATGTTATAGTTATGGGATCTTCAGCAACAGGAGCAGAAGTAATAGACGAAAATGATTTATTACCATTCATGGAAGAAGCAGGAGATAAATTCAAAAGGTAAAAAAAGTATATATCTTCGGTTCTTACGGATGGGGAGGTGGAGAATAGCTGATAACTGGAAAGCTCAATTAGAAGGATTTGGAGCTACTATAGTTGATATGCCTATTCTGCAAAAATGAAGAACCAAGTGATGAAGAATTAGCTCAATTAAAAGAAGTTGGAAAAGAAATTAGCTACTATCTAATACTTAAAAATATTAAAAGCAAAAGCTGTTACAAAGTAAAATTTGTACAGCTTTTTAAGTTTTTATAATATTTAAAAATATATTGAAAAAGTTAATAAATCTATTATGATAATGTTAAGTAATATTTAACGATAAATTATAGTTTTTGAAGGAGGAAAAGGAAATAATGTATTGTTGTACAAAAATAAATGATGATATTATTTGGATTGGAGTTAACGATAGAAAAACTCAAAGATTTGAAAATTACATTCCTTTAGATAATGGAGTTACATACAATTCATATTTAATATTGGATGAAAAATTTGTATTATTGATGGTGTTGAAGAAGGTGAAAATGGAAATTTTCTTAGTAAAATAGAAGCAATGATAGGGACTGCTCCTATTGATTATATTATAGTAAATCACGTTGAACCTGATCATTCTGGCTCAATCAAAAGTCTATTAAAAATTTATCCAGAATTAAAAGTTGTAGGAAATGCAAAAACTATAATGATGTTAAAAATTATTAGGGTGTAGATTTACCTGATGAAAGAACAATGGTAGTAAAAAGAAAAGATGTTTTTAGACTTAGGAAAACATAAATTAACTTTCTATTTAATGCCTATGGTACACTGGCCAGAATCTATGGCAACTTACGATATGACTGATAAAATATTATTCTCAAATGATGCTTTTTGGAAGCTTTTGGAGCTCTAGATGGAGCTGTTTTTGACGATGAAGTAAACACAGATTTCTTTACTGATGAAATGAGAAGATACTATTCTAATATAGTTGGTAAGTTTTGTGCACCTGTGAATGCTGTTTTGAAAAATTATCTCCTCTTGAAATTTCTTGTATTTGTCCATCACATGGTCTTATTTTGGAGAAAAAAATATAAAAACTCTTATAGAAAGATATCAAAAATGGGCAAATATGGAACCTACAAAAGAAGGTGTAGTTATAGTTTACGGAAGTATGTATGGTCATACAGCTGAAATGGCTGAATATTTAGGAAGAGAATTAGGTAACAGAGGAATAAAAGATGTTATCATCTTTGACTCATCTAAAACAGACCACTCATATATCTTCAGTACAATTTGGAAATATAAAGGACTTATGCTAGGGTTCTTGTGCTCATAATAATGATGTATATCCAAAGATGGAGCCTTTTACTACATAAATTACAAAACTATGGTTTAAAAAAATAGATACTTAGGTATTTTTGGAAATATGATGTGGAGTGGTGGAGGAGTAAAGAAAATAAAAGAATTTGCTGATAGTCTACCAGGACTAGAACAAATAGGAGAACCTATAGAAATAAAAAGGGCATGTTACTCTGTTGAAAAGAGATAGATTAATAGAACTTGCTAATCTTATGGCAGATAAACTTATTGCTGATAGAGAATAATATAATATTAAAAGAGCAGTTGCAAAATTAATCAAAAAGTAAAAATAGTTCGTTACTGAGTAAAATTTCGTAACTCACTTATTTTTTACTTTAAGATTGAAATTTAATTTTGCAACAGCTCTTTTTTTAAAGAATTTTACTAATTTTGTGGTACTTCATTTACTAATTTCTTTACCTTCAACAAAATCTTTAATATTATTTAAAGTTGTTAAAGTTATAGCATCAACAGCTTCTTGTGTAAAATATGCTTGGTGAGTAAGTAAGCACATTGTAGAAAGATAAAAAGTCTTCCTAAAATATCATCTTCAATAACTTGAGTAGATTTATCTTCAAAGAAATAATCTTCTTTCTTCGTATACATCAAGAGCCACTGCTCCAATTTTTCTTATCTTTTAAAGCTTCAACTAAGTCAGCTGAATCAATAAGCATTCCTCTACCTGTATTTACAAGTATAACTCCGTCTTTCATCTTCAACATAGATTTTCTATTAATCATATATTGAGTTTCTTTTGTAAGTGGACAGTTTAAAGAAATAATATCAGATTGAGCATATAGTTCATCTAAACTTACATATTCAAAACCAAGTTCTTCAGCTGCTTTTTTTGATTAGGATATAGGTCATAGGCAATAACTTTCATATTAAATCCTTTTTAATATTTTTATTAAAAATTTGTCCTATTTTACCTGTTCCTATGATACCAGCTGTTTTTTTCCATTTAAGTCAAATCTCATTAAACCATTGATAGAGAAATTTTCCCTCTTGTACGAACATAGGCTTTATGTATTTTTCTATTAACTGCTAGAATAAGAGCAACTGTATATTCTGCTATTGCATGAGGAGAATAAGCTGGGACTCTAACCACTTTAAATCTATTATGTATATCCTTTTAAAGAAACATTATTAAAACCAGCACATCTCATAGCCAAAAAGCTTTTATTCCATTATTAGCCATAACATCGATATTTGCTTTTGTTTATAACATCATTTGTGAAAGCACAGACAACATCATAACCTTTTAGTTAAATGAACTGTTTCTTCAGTCAGTTTACCTTTTCAAAAATGTCATATCAAAATTGAAGTTATCAGCATATTTTTTAAAAAAACTCTTTGTCGTAATCTTTTATGTCAAAAATATAATTTTAGTTTTTCCATATTATCCCTCCCAAAATAAATTCTTTACCTAATTTATAATAATTTAATTTTACCATAATTTTTAAATAAAATTATAGTCAAGTTAAAAATTAGTTATAATAACATAAGAGGTGTAAAAATGAAAATAGGATTAGTATTAGAAGGTGGAGGAATGAGAGGTCTTTTTCTCTGCTGGAGTTTTAGATGCTTTACTTGAGTTAAAAAGAATTAAGCATCAATGGAATTGTTGGTGTATCTTCTGGAGCTTTGTTTGGAGTAAACTATGTTTCAAAACAAAAAGAAAGAGCAGTTAGATATAATAAGAAAATATGCAGATGATAAAAGATATATGGGACTACATAGTTGGATAACAACGGAAATGCTGTAAATAAAGATTTTGCTTTCTATGAGTTACCTTATAAATTAGATGTTTTTGATAATGAGACATTCAAAAAGCAAAGACAGACTTCTATGTTGTTATGACCAATGTTGAAAGTGGAAAGCCTGAATATGTTTTAATAGAAGATGCATTTGCACAAATGGAATATTTAAGAGCTACATCAGCTTTTACCTTTTGCTTCAAAAAAATAATAGAAATAAATGGTAAAAAATATTTAGATGGAGGAATATCTGATAGTATTCCTATAGATTTTTGTGAGAGCTTAGGTTATGACAAAATAATAGCTGTGTTAACAAGACCGGAAGGAACATATAAGGAAGATAAAGTTAGGATTTTTGTATAAAGTTAGTCTATAGAAAATACCCCTAATTTAGTGAAACTCACTTCTTAATATGGCTACAGACTATGAAAAAGTTCTTGCAAAAATAAAAAGATTTAGAAAATAAAGGAAAAATTTTTGTTGTAAGACCTCCAGAAGTTTTTAAAAATAGGTAGGCTTTGAAAAAAATAGAGATAAAATTCAAAAAGTATATGACACAGGTTTAAATACTGGTTTAAAAGAATTAGATAATATAGTAAAGTATTTGAACAAATAGAATTTATTTTAAACTTATTTTAAAATTTAAATTAAAACCTTGAATTTTATTGAAAATATGGTATAATATTTTTAGAAAATTTCTGACCTTACCGCTATTTCCAGGAGGTTTTGGGTCTAATGTCGTCATGGGGTTGGCGCTGTCTTTAACAGCTCAGTAACATCACGAATATCAAATTAGGGTATTACGGATCCTGTATGTTTTTTTGATATCTGACTACCACTTATTGGATTTGACGACTAAAAACCATAATGAGGCGATAGGTCGGTTTTTAATTCTCAAAAAAATATAAATAAAAAGGAGATATATTTATGAAAAATAATTATTAAAGAATTAACAGATATTTTTCAAAAATCTTGTTGACAATTTATTTCCAGATAAAGAATTAAAACCAGTAGAAATTACAGTAGCTACAAATGAAAAATTTTGGAGATTATCAATGTAACTTTTGCAATGATAAATTCAAAAATAATAGGGATAATCCAAGGAAAATTGCTGAAGAAATAAAGGCTAAGTTTTCCCTATGGAGAAATCGTTGAAAAATTAGAAGTTGCAGGACCAGGTTTCATAAATATATTCTTAACAGATAAATATATTTCTGATTCTATAAAGAAAATAGGAGAAGCTTATGATTTTTTTCATTTTTAAATAGAAAAGGAAAGTTATCATAGATTTCTCATCACCAAACATTGCTAAAAAGAATGCACATAGGACACTTTAAGATCAACTATTATTGGAGAATCAATAGCTAGAATAATGAGATATTTAGGATATGATGTTGTTGCAGACAATCATATTGGAGACTGGGGAACACAGTTTGGTAAGTTGATAGTTGGATACAGAAAATGGCTAAATAGAGAAGCTTATGAAAAAAATGCTATAGAAGAATTAGAAAGAGTTTATGTTAAATTTTCTGAAGAAGCAGAAAAGATCCTTCTCTTGAAGATTTAGCAAGAGCTGAACTTAAAAAGTACAAGATGGTGAAGAAGAAAATACAAAACTTTGGAAAGAATTTATAACAGAATCTTTTAAAAGAATACAAAACTATATGAAAGATTAGATGTACATTTTTGATACATACTATGGAGAATCTTTTTACAATGATATGATGGCAGATGTTGTAAAAGAATTAGAAGAAAAGAAAATTAGCAGTTGATGATGATGGAGCTAAGGTTGTATTTTTTTGATGAAAAAGACAACTTTATTCCCTTGCATAGTTCAAAAAGAAAGATGGAGCATATCTATACTCTACTCTGATATAGCCACTGTTAAATTTAGAAAAAGATAACTATGATGTAAATAAGATGATATATCTTACAGATGCTAGACAACAAGACCATTTTAAACAATTCTTTAAGATAACTGATATGCTTGGTTGGGATATAGAAAAATACCATATTTGGTTCGGTATCATAAGATTTGCTGATGGTATTTTATCAACTCGTAAAGGAAAATGTTATCAAACTTGAAGAATTATTAGATGAAGCACACAGTCGTGCATATGATGTTGTAAATGAAAAGAACCCTAATCTTTCTGAAGAAGAAAAACAAAAATATAGCAGAAGTTGTAGGAGTAAGTTCAGTTAAATATGCTGACCTATCTCAAAATAAAACAAAGTGATATACTATTTGAATGGGATAAAATGCTAAGTTTTTGAAGGAAATACAGCTCCATATTTACTATATACTTACGCTAGAATACAATCTATTCTTAGAAAAAGTAGATGAACAAAAATATAGAATTGAAATGACAGTGTAGAAATTAAAAATAGAAAATAAAATTGAAAGATCTTTTAGCAACTCATCTATTGACTTTCCCAATATCAGTATTAAAAGCTGCTGAAACATTCAAACCTAATCTAATTGCAGATTATTTATATGATTTATCCAAGAAGTTAAATAGTTTCTATAATAATTGTCCCTATATTAAATCAAGATATAGATACTTTAAAATCAAGAGCCTTATTAATAAAGAAAACAGGTGAAGTATTAAAAGAAGGATTGTCTCTACTTGGAATACCTGTACTTAATAAAATGTAATATAAAGGAGGAATTTATGTCAAAGAAACCAATAATCGGAATATCATCAAGTGTAATAGTTGATGAATAGGGAAATTTTGCAGGATATAAAAGAGCCTATGTAAATAAAGATTATGTAGATGCTGTTGTAAGAGCAGGAGGAGTCTCTTATAATACCGTTTACTACAGATAAAGAAGTCATTATTAGTCAAGTTCACAGTAATAGATGCTTTGATACTATCAGGTGGACATGACGTAAGCCCATATAATTATGGACAAGAACCCTAATCCAAAATTAGGAGAAACTTTCCTGAAAGAGATACTTATGATATGCTTTTATTAGAAGAAAGTAAAAAGAAACCTTCCTATTTTAGGAATTTGTAGGGTTCTCAAATAATAAATGTAGCAGCTGGAGGAACTTTATATCAAGATTTATCTTTAATACCTGGGAAATGTTTTTAAAAACATAACCAAGTTTCTAAACCAACATTGAAAACTCATAAGATACAAATAGAAGAAAATTCTATTATTTCAGAAATTTTTGGAAAAGAAACTATGGTAAACTCTTTTCACCACCAAGCTTTTAGACAAAGTTGCTGACGATTTTAAAAGTTGTTGCAAGAGCTAGTGATGGAGTAGTTGAAGCTATCGAACATAAAACATATAAATTTTTAGTAGGTGTACAATGGCACTCTGAAATGTTAGCAGTGGAATGTGATGAAGCTAGAGAGCTTTTTAAAAGGCTAATAGAAGAAGCTAAGAAAATAATGTAAATTGAGAGAATATGGAAATAATCAAAATAATGAAAAATGAAGTTTTTGGTCAATAGTTTTATTAACTATCAATGGTATTATTGGGACAGGAATATTTTTATCGCCTGGAGCAGTAGCTAAAATTAGTTGGAGATAAAGCAGCAATGATTTACTTAGCAGCAGCAGCTTTTGCAGCTGTATTAGCAGTATCTTTGCAGCTGCTTCAAAATATGTTGTAAATCTGGAGCAGCTTATGCTTATTCAAAAAGCTGCCTTTTGGAGATGAAGTTGGTTCTTATGTTGGGATTACAAGAGTGGTATCTGCAAGTATTGCTTGGGGAGTTTTTAGCAACAGGGTTGTAAAACTACTCTTTCTATCTTTTGGAAAAGATTCATCTGATATGAAAACTGTAACAATAGGTTTTATAACTTTAATGGTAGTCTTATTAATTATAAATTTAATAGGAACTAAACTTCTTACAATAATCAGTAATATATCAACAATTGGGAAAAATAGGAGCTTTAGGAATAACTATAATAGCAGGTATATTTATATTGGTTTTTTTCTGATGGAGCTAATTTACAAGATTTAACTATATTAAAGGATGCTGATGGTAAAAATATAATTCCAGAATTTACAACTTCAGTATTTGTTACAGCACTTGTTGGGAGCTTTTCATGCTTTTCACTGGTTTTGAGAGTGTTGCAAGTGGTTCAGCTGATATGGAAGAACCTGAAAAAATCTACCAAGAGCTATACCTTTAGCTATAGTAATAATAGCTTGTATATACTTTTGGAATAGTATTTGTATCTATGTATATTGATCCAGTAGCTATGGTAACATCAAAAGAACCTGTTGTTTTAGCTTCTGTTTTTAAAAATCAAATATTACAAAAAGATAATTATTATTGGAGCTCTTATGTCAATGTTTGGAATAAATGTTGCAGCTCATTTTTAACTCAAGAGTTTTTTGAGGCTATGGCTCAAGAAAAACAAGTTCCAGAATTTTTACAAAAAGAACTAAAGGTGGCTTTACCTTTAACTATTTTTATATTAACAGCTGAATAGCTGTTATAATTCCATTGGCTTTTAACTATAATATGGCAGGTATAATAATAATCAGTTCAATATCAAGATTTATTCAATTTATAATAGTTCCATTGGCTGTAATTACATTTTATTTTGGAAAGAGCAAAGAGGATACTTTTAAATGCTAATAAAAATGTTATCACAGATGTTATAATTCAATAATAGATTATTTCTTACAGTTTTATTATTAGTAAAATTTAATTGGGCACAACAATTTCTCAACAAAATTAGATGATGGTACAACTACTCTTAATATAAAAGCTGTAGTATCAATGGTTATAGGATATGTAATTCTTCCAATATGCCTAAGAATATATATGAGAGGTAAAAATAAATATATATTTCATAAATAATAAAAATTTATAGTAAATTATAAAAAGAATTATGATAAAATATTTAAAAAAATCCTAAATATAAAGTCAGGAGTGATTAAAGTGGATCTGCACTATTTAGAAATTTTTTTATGAAGTTGCTAAAGCTAAGAGTTTCACAAAAGGCTGCTGAAAAAAACTTTTCATCAATCAGTCAGCAGTTTCTATTCAAGTAAAAAATTTGAAGACATATTAAAAGTAAAATTATTCGATAGAAGTTCAAAAATTAAGCTTACTTATACAGGGAAACTTTGTATAAAATGGCTGAAGATATTTTTTGAAAAGGTAAAAAGAGCAGAAAAAGAAATCAAGAGTTATAGAATTTGATAGGGCAAAATAGCAATAGAGCTTCAGCTATCATTGCAGAACCCTTACTTCCTACTTATGAAAGAATTTTTTCTATACATGAAGAAATTGAATATAATATAACTATGTCAAATAAAGAACATCTGTTAAAACCTTAAAGAAGGAGAACTAGATGATAATAATAGATAGCCAACATATAACTAGATTCTAATTTGGAAATAATCCATAGAAAAAGGTCCTTATGTTTTAATTAGCTCAAAAGCATTATCGATAATATAAAAGATATAGAAAAAGGATGCTATTATCACAAGAGATGTAATACAAAAATAATAATAAAGGCTATTGAATATATTGAAGATAAATATGGTGTTAACTTTACTAAAAATCAATGTTCTGGAAATCTGGAAGGGTACAAAAGGTCTAGGTAGAGAAGGATGGGAATGTATATTCCGTATTATTCTGTATATAAGATATAAGAAAAGGAACTTTCAAAGTTATAGTAAAATTGATGAAATTAAAAGATGGATATGAACTTATTATTACTAAAGATAAAAAGATTCTATCTCAAATAACAAAATTTATTGATAGTTAAAAGTCATAAAGATAGTTATGGAAGGTTCTAGAAATTAGAAGAGGTAAATATGAATTTAATAACTTCATAAAAACAGAATTAGAATTATTAAAAATTCATTGAAGAAGAAGAAGAAAGAAAAGAAACTGAAAAAGTGGCTAAGAAATTAGTAGATATATTTACTAAAGGAAACAAAGTTTTAATCTGTGGTAATGGTGGTAGTAACTGTGATGCCATGCATTTATAGAAGAATTTTACAGGAAGATTTAGAAAAGAAAAGAAGAGCTACTACAGCAATTTCTATATCAGATCCATCTCATATAACTTGTGTTGCAAATGATTATGGTTTTGATTATATCTTTTTCAAAAAGGTGTTGAAGCCTATGGAAGAGAAGGAGATATGTTCTATGGAATTTCAACCAGTGGAAATTCTGCCAATGTTATAAAAAGCAGTTGAACAAGCTAAAAGCACAAGGTCTTGTAACTGTGGCCTTACTTGGAAAAAGATGGTGGAAAGCTTAAAGGTCAATGTGATTATGAATTTATTGTTCCTGGAAAGACATCAGATAGAGTACAAGAAATTCATATGATGATACTCATATAATAATTGAAGGTGTTGAAAGAATAATGTTCCCTGAAAATTATGAGGGAGAATAAAAAAATAAAGAGGCTGTTGCAAAATAATAAAAAGGTAAAAATAGTTCGTTACTGAGTAAATTTTCATTCGTAACTCGCTTATTTTTACTTTTGAATTAAGATTATTATATGCAACAGCTTTTTATTCATATAAATTTTCTATTTCTTCAGCAATTTTCAAGTCAGCAACCTCATCTTGATGATATTCGATATAATCTTTTAGAAGTTGGACTGAAAAAGAAATTAGCCTCTTCTTCATAGATAGAAGTTTTTAAAACCAGTGTGTTCCCTAAAAATCTTATCTCATCACAATCATGTTCGAGAGCATGAAAAAGCTCATGTCCTATGACAAAAAGTTTTGCAAAGCCCTCAAGCAAAGACTGAACAACTATTACTTGAATTCAAAAAACAACAGTGTATAAACCTTTCATTTCTATATTAGCTGAAACAATTTCAATATCTAAACCCTTACAAATACTTACAGGATTCTTTTGTCCCAAACTCAAAATATAAATTATCAATCAATTTTAGAATTTTTTCTTCTTTCCGTCATTATTTTTCATCAGCTCTCTTTTTCAGCAATGCCCGAATAAAAATTCTTTTAAAACTTTCTAATTCATTTTTATCTTCTTCTGATACAGGTTTACCATTAAACATAAGCGTTGAAGTAGTCATTGCTATATTTTTCGTATTCTCTTATTTCATCTGCACTCAACTGATACTCTTTTAATTAAAATATCTTTTTCCTTATCATCTTCATTTTTCCATAGGAAGATCATAGCCTCTTAACCAAAAGTTCATTCACATTTTAAAAACCTCTGCAAATAATTCAATCCTATCTTTTTGCTTCATATTCTCACTTAAATATTGAGAAATAGTAGATTTATTTACATTAGTCAATTCTGATAATTTAGTTGCTTTTATATTTCTAAGTTCCAAAGCAAGTTTTAGTCTCTGCAAAAATTACTCACCAATTTCATTTTATACCTCCATTTAAGATAATAATAACATATAAATTTAGTATTTTACAAATATTATTTTTAATAATTTGTATTTTCTAAAAATAATTTGACAAAAGTAAAAATAATATTAATATGTTTGTATAATACAAACTATAAAAATAAAAATTTGTGTTTTAAAAATAAAGGAGGCTTAAAATGAAAAATATACATACAAACTTTTTAGCTGAATATATCTTTAAAAATTAGTGGGAATATGCAAGTGCAAATAGAATACATGATATTTTTAAATATAAGTCTAAGCTATACTTATACTTTAGTAAAAATAACAAAGTGAGAAGTCGTGTAAAAATGGAAGAACTGAATACAATATGGAGGATTTTATAAGAAGTTTAGAGCTTTCATATAATAATAACATTGTAGAAACTCCTTTGACAAAGGAAGAATTCGATGCTAATAACTTTCATAATTGGGAGGCTAAAAATGATATTGAGAAGTATTTAGAAAGATTGCTTTTAGATGAGTTAGGGACAGTTTACCTGTATAAAAGACTTGAGTAGAACTTTTTAAAAGTGAGTAAGACTATGTGGTATGATGCTTTAGGAAGAAGGAAAAATAATGTATTTTACAATCTCAAGTAGAAAAATAATAATAACTCGTTCTCTCTTACCTTTCTAAGAGAGGCACCATCTATGCAAGACTGAACCTCTACGACTGACTACCCTACGGTACATGTCTCACAGCTAACACTAACGAGTGCTAGAGCCACGAGTGTTCTAAACATTAATAAACATGCACAATTATTAGCATTAAAGCATTGACAAAAGTGCATAAAAGTATACTAAAGTGCATAAAAACTTTAATATTTTATAAAATAAAAGGGGAACTATGAAAATAAAATTTATTTTAGCTGCAATGTTAGCACTAGGATCATTATCTTATTCAGCAGAGGTAACAGATGCAGTAGCTCAAAGTAATAAGTGAAAGTTAGAAAACATTGAAGCAGAGTATCAAGCATTAATGCAAAAGGAAGCTGAAAGAAAAGAAGAATTCATTCAAGAAAAAGCAAATCTTGAAAAAGAAGTAAAGAATTAAAAAGAAAAACAATTAGGAAGGGAAGAACTTTATGCTAAGTTGAAAAGAAGATTCAAAAATCAGATGGCATAGAGATGAGTATAAGAAATTATTAAAAAGATTTGATGAATATACAACAAGTTAGAGCAAAAAATCGCAGACAAAGAACAACAAATAGCAGAATTAACTAAATTATTAGAAGTTTTAAAACTAACTGGGAGGAATTATGAAAAGTTTCTAAAAACTATTCTGTTTTTATGCGACTATCATCAATAGCTTATGCAGGAAGATGATGCAATGGCAATATTAAATAAAAGAGAGCAGAAATTGAAAAAGCAGAAAAAGCAAAAGGCAAAATTAGCTAAAAGAAGCAGAAGAAAAAGCAAGAAAAGAGGCTGAAGAACAAGCAAAACTAGAGAAAGAAGCTGCAAAAGAACAAGCTAGACTTGCTGAAGAACAAGCTAAGGCTCAAGTTGCAGAAAATGTAGAAACTGTTGAAGCTCCAGCAGAAGTTGTAGTAGCAACAGAAGATTCAAAATCCTCAAGATGAAAAAGAAGCAATGGAAATCTTTAGATGGAATGAGAAAGAAATAAAGAAAGAAGATGCAGAAACTCTTCAAAAGTTCAACAAGAAGCAAAAAGAATTAGGAATATCTAGCATCTGAGCTATCTTCATTAGCAGAAATAGAAGCAATGGTAAAAGCAAAGAAAGCGGAAAAAGCTAAGCCAAAAACAGAAGCAGAAAAACTAGAAGCAACAAGAAAAGAAACCTAGAAAAATTAGATTTCTAGTGAAAGAGTAGTAAGAAGTGTTGCAAGAGAAGAAGCAGAAGTAGCAGGATGTTATCAAATAATGGATGAAGATATCAAAAACAACTGAAGCTATAGAAGAGCTACTCAGTAGTAGAACCTGTACAACAATAATAGGGGGAATATAGATGAAAAACAAAATTAATGTTAACAGCATTATTAGGACTACTTTTTAGTAGGTTCATTTTCTTATGCCGAAAGAGTGACGATGAAGCAAGAAAAAGATTACTAAAAGAATATGAAAAAGTTCAAAAAGAAAGAGAAAAAGAAGCTGAAAAGAGCTGCTAAAAAGAAGAAGCTAGCTAAAAGACAAGCTGAAGAACGAAAACACAGTCAGTTCAAGATATAGCTAATCAAGCTCCAGAAAATGCAGAAGTAGTAGAAGGAGTAGCTGTTGAAGGTGGAGAAGGCAGTAGCTCAAGAAGAAGTTGCGCCTAAAAAGCAAGAAAAGATATGACTGAATCAGAAAAATGGATTTAGAAGTACAAAGAATTAAGAAAAGAATGTTAGAAATAAATGACAAGATAGAAAACTACAACAAAACAAATGAAATGCTTGATAACCTAGAAAAGAATGTTGGAGAGCTAGAAAAAGAGTAGTTATTAATAGAAAAAGGAGAATGGGACATATGAAAAATTAGCATTAATATTAGGAGTTTTTATCGTTAGTAGCATGTACAGATCAGAAGGTAGTAAACTACAATACAGCAAGATTAGATAATATAGAAGCTTTATTTAGCAAATAATAAAGCAGTAAAAACCTTCAGAAAATCTAGATAAACTAGTAGAAGAAGGAAAAAGTTGAATATACAGAAGAATACTTATCATTAGAAAAGGAGGCTGACAAATGGAAAAGAGAAAGAGCACAACAACAATAATAACATTATTACTATTATTAGTATTTTTCTCTACCAGCATTGGCAGTCAAGGATCTAACAACAACACAAATGCGTGAAAAATACAATAAGAATAAATGCATTAGAAATAAAGAATATGGATATAACTAATGTAGAAGCACCAAAAGAAATGACAATAGTATTAGATGAAAGAGCACTAAACTTTGATTTTGACAAATCTGTAGTAAAACCTCAATATTTTGAAATGTTAAATAACTTAAAAAGATTTCATAGAACAAAAACAACTATGAATTAACAATAGAAGGACATACAGACTCTGTAGGAAGTAACCAATATAACATAGGACTTTCAGAAGAAGAGCAGAAGCTGTAAAAGCTAAATTAATAGAATTTGGATTGCCTGAAGATAGAATAGTTGGAATAGAAGCTAAGGGAGAAGAATATCCCAGTAGCAACTAAATGAAACATCAGAAGGAAGATTACAAAACAGAAGAGTTGAATTTAGATTAGTTCAAAGATAGTACTTGTATTAGAGGTAATATAAGTATGAGGAGGAAAAATTAAAATGGGAAATAACAGTTTAAGTAATACTGAAAAAGTTTACGTTCAATAGCTAAAAGATATGAAAATGTAAAATATTCAGTAGGTCTTGCAGTTCTGATGAATGGAGCAAGTGCGTTTTCTGATACAAAATGCAGTTCAAAGACAGATAGACAAAAAAGAAGTAGCAAAAGATAATCAAGCAGGGAAGACTGTAGTAAAAAGAAACAAAAGCAGAAAAAGAAACAAGCTAGTCAAAAGTTAAAAAGCTTCTTGGGTAAAATATGCAATTTGGTGCTAATGATATATATAGCACTTTTTTGTTACACCAAAAAGCTAAAAAGTGAAAAAGACTTCAGTTGTAAAAAGTGAAAAGAGCTATTTTAGTAGCTAGTGCAGATAATGCAACCAGTTTACCTATGTTTGCTAAAACTATCATCAGATATAGAGACGATCTACAGATAGCTCTCAGCTACAATGGAAGAAATAAAGGCAAGTAAAACAGAATTAAGAAGTTCAGTAGGAAATCTTCAAGATAAAAATAGATACAGCAAGAAGAGAAAATAATAAAAAGAAATCAATGGATTAAGATTAGAGTTAATTCAATTGATGGAACAAAGGAAATCAAGTAGTAAAATCACCATGGTCATCATGGCAATTTGGAGCTAATTATTTCTATGAAGATTGGTGTGGATCATACAAAGGAAGAGGGGATAAGAAGGAAAAATATCCATTTGAAGGAGTATTTACAAAAGTAGCGATCACTTTTGAAAGATATACTTCACCTATAAGTCCAAATTATAGTTTATTACCTACATCAACTAATCCTTATTCAGCAACAACTAGTTCAAGAAAAGGATTAAGATCAACATATGGTCTAGCAGGTACAACAAAAAAACAAGAGCCTTTAGCTGAAATGAATGTTGATGCATCAATTAGACCAAAAAAGTATATAGAGCTCCTATAATGCACCTACTGTTAATATAACTGCCAATATTACAAGCATTAAATGTACCTAATTTGCTACCTCCTGCACTGGATATAAAGACACCAGATGCAGTGGAAGCACCTAATAAAAGTACCAACTATAAATGCTCAACCAGTTGTATCATTCCAATTTGGAGGACATAGTTATATACAAGGTGAAAGTACAGATAAGAGAGATCTTGTTGATGGAAATAATCAAGTGTTTTGGTCAGGATGGAATCCAGCAACTAATACTGTAGAAGCAAAATCTTCATATCAACTTAATTCTTATGGAGGAACACCTGTATTGAGTAATGCAAAGAGTATCAAATGTATTTATTTAAATGGAAAAAGAACTTCCACATAATCCTAATAGTACATGGCTTTTTAAAGATGCAACAGTGCATGTTGCAGGAAAACAAGGCTGGAATCCAATAGGAACTATTATACATACTGTGTGGAATGGAAAAATAGAAAATGTTCACTGGGTATTTACATGGACATAGTACTCTTTATATCATCAGAAACTTGGCATTCAGGAAAAGGTACAATTAGAAAATGTTGATGTAACTGTTACTGGAGAATATAATAGTTATCTTTATGGATATCCATCATCTTATTATTCTTTAGGAGTAAATAATGGTGACTACAACTCTTGGCATCAAGAGGAGAATACAATGGAAGCTTAACTGCTAATATAAAATGATAACTATATCTATACAGTTTTAGGTGTCCAAAGGAGCTTTTTAAAATTAAAAAGTACAGGAGATTACAATATAAATTCAGATAGTGACATAGTTTATTTAGGTTTGGGATATTCGCCTAACTGGGAAAAATCTTAGAGGAAGTGGAAGTGTTAAAGATCAACCTTATGCAAAAGTTGATGCTGATATGACACCAAGCATACAGTTGTCAAAACTAATGTTAATGGAAATAAAATGCGATACTATATTTTGGCAATAGATATGGGTCAGCAGCGACACCACACTATGATGGTAATAGAACACTGTAGAAATAATAATAATTGGGCTAAAAGTATAATAGGTATATATCAAGGAGAAATTGATGTTAATGCTAATATAGGAACTTCGTCTATTTCAGTAGGAAATGTGGGAGTTTATTCTAAATCAGGACAAAAGAATAGGATAGTTCCTTCAGAAGATTTAGGAGCACCTAATGCAGCAGCAAAGAGCAGCAGTACTCACTAATTTACATCCTGACTATGATTTAGATAAAGTACATAACCTTGAAATAGAGCAGCAAAGATTTATTTTAGCAAATATTCAACAGATGGTGTTATGTTTGCTAGTGAAAATGGGACTGTAATGGATATTGGAAAATCTAAAAAAGCCGATAAAAATGCTACAGGTGAAACTGTCTATGTAACTGAAGTAAAAGATGCTGTGGCAGCTCAAACAGAAATAAGAGATGCAGCAACAAATGTTATAAGTTCTTATGATGATACTGCAAATACAAGCAACAGGAACAGTTATAGCTTTACTCAACTGGGGTAGTGGAATAATACCGACATGCCAGGAGGAACAGCTGCTGGTTTAGCTGGAAAAGGAAGTGAAATTAATCTATATAAACCTGTAGTTATGACTGGAAGAGCTAAATTGGATTCTTTCTAATAAATTGAATGAGATCAGTAGCTCTTTAATAGGAGATAACAAGGGATAGTAAATGCCGAAAAATGTAACAGCATTAGGATATAGTTCGATAGTAGCATTAGCTACAAAAATAATGGTATAGTAAATGCTAAGGGAAATATTATTGCAAAAGATGGGGCAGCTGCAACAGATGTTGCAACAAAACTCATATCTATACAATAATATAGGAATTTATGCAGGAAAAGATGGAACAGTAAATGTAACAGGAAATGCAGATATCTATGGGATAGGTGCAATGGCATCAGGTGCAAATGCAGTAGCTAATCTAAATGGAAATGCTAATACAATAAAGAAACTGGGAAGTCAGGAGCATTAGTTGCAACAAATGGAGGAGTAGTTAAATTTGGAGGAGGAACAATAACTCATTCAGAAAATTTTACTGGAGACCATGATTCATCAACTCCATTTACTGCTGATAGTAGTTCTCATATTAATTTTACAGCACCTACAACATTAAATATATCACATGGTATATTAATCCCTGGAACAAAAAGTTGATTATAGCAGCAACAGAACAACAGCAAAATATAATGGAATGTCTAATGTTACTGTAAATCTTACAGGAGATAATGTAGTTTCTAGCTTCAAATGATGGAACATATAAAAGTATGGGATGGAACAACAATATCAAATTTAGTAAAAAATACTATGAAAGTGTCAGCTTTTAATGAAAATGGACATTCATATAAGATTTACTATATTAATGGAACAAACTTTGTTATAGATACAGATGTAAATGTAGGTAATGCAACAGATGACTTTAATAAAGTAGGTTTATCAAGAGAAGTTGTTACAATAAATGCAGGTGAAAACTGTTAGTTCAACAGTAGGAAAAAGGATTTGGCAATGGGATCAAATGATAAGTCTATTGCCGATGGAGATAACAGTAAGACTCAATATATAAATAATGGAAAGATTGATATAACAGGAGAAGCTTATCTACAGAACAATAGGTCTTAATATTAGTTATGGACAAATACATAATAATAATATTATTAATATTTGCTAATGGAATAGGGCATATGGAATAAATGGAAGTACACTGATAAATGATACAACAGGTAAAAGTTATATAACTTCTCAAAGGCGTTGGAATGGCCGCATTTACATCAGCAGGAACATTACAAACTTATGGAACTGATAAAAAATTAATGATGGAACGTTGACAGCTTCAGATAAAACTTTTGAAATAGTAAATAAAGGTCAAATAACAGTCAATGGAGATAAATCAATGAGTTATGTGGAAATACAAATGGAACATCTACTTTATTAGAGTGCTTCAAATGGATACATAACTAATAGTGGTAAAATTAACTTTAACAGGAGATGAAACTGTAGGTATCGTTTCTAAGAGAGCGACAAGTTACTTTTAAATGGAACAGGAAGTTCAGATATAGTTGTAGGTAAAAAGGTATAGGAGTGTATGCTGAAAAATCGCCTGTAACTATGAGTTCTAATTATGGGTAGAAAGTAAAGATGGAGGAACAGGAATATTTGTTGAAAAATGATGGAAGTACTCTATCATCTTCTTCAAAATGAACTTGAATTAAAATACAGTGGTTCAAATGTGGGAACAGGAGTAGGTATATACTACGAAGGTGGAACAGGATCTAACATTATAAATGGAACAAAAAGTAAAATTAGTAGATACTAGTGGAACAACAGCTGAGGCTCATTGGACTTTATACCTGGCTGGTGGTAAATTAACTAATACAGCAGTAATTTTCAGGAGATAAAGGTCATGGAATAATAACAAATGAACTGAGATTATAAATACTGGAACAGTGACTTTAACAAACCATTAACTTCATCAAAACCTAGTAGGAATTCTTTGCACAGCAGGGGATGATATAACAAATACTGGAACAGTAAGTCTTGGAGATAATTCTGTAGGAATTTTTGGTAAAAAGTTTTAAATACAGGAATAATAACAGTTGGTAATGGTGGGACAGGAACTATAGTGAAGGTGGGAATGTTGAGTTTAAAGTGCAACAAGTAAGATCAATATTGAGCTAATAAAGCTGTTGGGTTTTAAGGTAATGGACGAAGTAATAACTGCAAATGGAAGTACTATGACAATAGGCGATAGTTCATTTGGCTTCTTAAATGAAGGAAAAGGGAATACTATAAATAGTAGATGTAAGCCAAACACTAGGAAATGATGTAACTATATGTTTATTCAAGTGATAGAACTGGAATTATAAATAATAATACAACATGTAACATCAACAGGTTCATATAACTATGGTTATATTCAGCTGGAACAGTTACAAATAATGCTGATATAAACTTTGGAACTGGACTGAGGAAATGTTGGAATTTATAGTACTTATGGAGGAACTGCAGAAACCTAGCTGGAAGATCAGTAACAGTAGAGACTTCTTGGTAGATCCTAATAACTCATTTAAATAGATGAGTGCCGTAGCTATGGCAGCTGGATTTAATGGAGATGGAACTACATTCAAAAGCATATACAGAGTGTAGTATGAAGGAACTATTATGTAACTGAGACCTTATAGTATAGGTATGTATGGAACAGACTGAGGGACTAAAGTGTACAATGGGTACATCAGTGGGTTCAACTGCAACAATTAATCTGAGATTGCAGATAATGCCACTCAAGTGCTAGATTAATGGAGCTTATGGACATAACTGTAATGGTACGATAAGATCGGTTGGTTCTGGTTTCAAAAGAAAGTAGTTGGAGTAGTAGTTAAAAATGGCTCTACAATGAAAACCATGGAAGAATAGAAATTACAGCAGCAGAAGATGCAGTGGAGATTTTATCTAAAGGAAATGCAGCAGGAACAGAAGCCCTGGAATAATTAGAAACTATGGAACTTTCAATATTAGTGCGGAAAGTGATCCTAATGATCCACTACAGTTATAAAAGAAAGCTTCTGGAGGGCAAAGATTTAGGTCACAATGGGAATGTCTGTCACGTCGCACCTGCTGGATCAGCAGTTGGAACTATAACAATAGCTGGAAAAGCCAGTGTTCCAACTATGTAAACAACTGAGTGCTGGAAGAATATAAAAGACTCCTAGCATTATCAAAAAGGTGGAATGTATGGGCACATCTAATAAAAGATTTACCAATCCTGTGGTGGTTTTAAGTGCGATTCAGTGGTTTAACAACTCTGATTTAATAATGGGTGATGAAGCAGCTGCGACCACAACAAGTAAAGCTATACGAGTTGATCAAAGAGATATTGTATCTCCAGTAACAACACTATGGTAATACAAAATCCACACAAATTAGGGTGGGAATATTTGTTCTGGATCAATATAACTTGGATGGCAACCACGCACTAAAAATCCAAACAGATGGAACATACAAAGTGCTTGCCAGCACCAGTACCATATACTCAATGGGCTTGCAAATGAACCAACACGTTGCATTAAAGCAGATACATCTCATTTCTTAAGATGGATTGGAACAAAGATGTGGAGTTGAGTATTGGAACTAGGAAAGTGAGTTTTCCAAAGGCTGAAACTCTCAGGATAATGAAGAAATTCTAATTCTGTCAAGCAGCAGATCAGAATGATGGGACACCAATATGCACAATGTTCAACTAAAGAGAATACAAGCGACTGGAGATATCTTAAATAAAGATTTGATTATTTGAAAATGATGGTCCTAATCCAAGTAAAGATTCTAACAAGATAAAAACTTTTGCGGAACTAATGGAGTATAAAACAAGTACAGCAGGAGTGATTGATCTATAAAGAATAAAATGCTTATGGAGGTAAATGCTTATGTTCCTGAAGGATGAGACTAGTGAGACTTGGAGATCAAACAGGTTGGTATGCAGGTATAGTTCGCAATACATTTTAGATCCCAAAGATATTGGAGACTCTAAAGAAGAGATATGTTACAAGGAAAGAAATCGGATATATTTAAATCTGTCCCATTTGATATAGTCATAACTTGAACTGGACAATATCAGGAGATATATTTGCAGGATACCAATAGATGGACTGAAAGATTGTAGTAGTAGATGAAGTGTTGTTAATGCAAAGGTAGATATCATACTTTTGGTCGAGGTCTAAAGAATGAAATATCATAAAGAATTTGGATTAGGTGAAGACTTCATGAAATACCATATGCAGCTCTAGGTTTAGAATACTGAAGAGCTATCTAAGATAAGAGAAAAATCAGGAGAAATCAGGATTAGATGTGAAAATCAAAATGATTACTTCTCAGTAAGACCAGAAAGTGGTGTGAATGGATAGGTTTCAAACATCGCTTTCTGAAGTAGAAAAACGGTAGAGTGGGAGTATGCAGTGGCTTATGGAAAACGAATTGGGAGAGGTGGCACAATGGTAGAAATGAGCTAAAAGTTGCTGGAACTGGGCTGAGCTACTTCCAATATCAGTGAAAAAGGACGATAGAAAGGGTGATATAAAGACCAGATCTTAATATCGGAGTAGATAACAAGAGTAGGAGTTACTGCTAATGTGAGCTACGATACAGGAAATGATGTAAGAGCTGGAGTAGGACTTAGGTAATATTCTATTAGGTTCGTAATATGAACTAATATAAAGTCTGAAAGGGTCGAGAATTAAAACTTAAAAATTCTCTTTTTCATTGTATGATATAAATAAGTGAGCTTTGAGAATAAAAAGAGAATGTATGTAGTATTGTTGTGCGAAACTATTTATAATGTTGACGAGGGTGCATAAAAGGAGTAGTACTAAAAGCCATAAAAACTTTAATATTTTTATAAAGATTAAAGGGACTATGAAATCAGAAATTTATTTTGGAGGTGCAGTATGTTGGTGGTGGGGGAGCAGGTTTCTTACTCGGCAGAAGCAACAGATGCTGTGAGCTCAAGTAATAAACAGAAGTTAGAAATATTGAGCACGAGTGTCAAAGCATTAAATGCAAAGGAAGCTGAAGAAAGAAGAATTCATTCAGAAAAAGGCAAATCTTGAAAATGAAGTAAAGGGATTAAAGAAAAACAATTAGGAAGGAAGAACTTTATGCTAGGTTGAAAGAAGATTCAAAAATCAGATGGCATGAGGATGAATATACTATTAAAAAGATTTGATGAATACTACAACAAATTAGAGCAAAAATCACGAGACAAAGAACAACAAATAGTAGATTAACTAAATTATTAGAAGTTTTTAAACTAAATAGGAGATTTGTGAAAAGTTTCTAAAAACTGTTCTGTTTTGTGTGCATTATCATCAATAGCTTATGCAGAAGATGATGCAATGGCAATATTAAATAAAGAGGGCAGAAATTGAAAAAGCAGAAAAAGCAAAGGCAGAAATTAGCTAAAGAAGCAGGAAGAAAAAGCAAGAAAAGGAGGCTGAGCAAGCAAGAGTGTGACAAGACAGCTGAAGACAAGCCTGCTGAAGGAACAGCTAAGGCTCAGGTTGCAGAAAGTGTAGAAACTGTTGAAGCTCAGCAGAAGCTGTAGTAGCAACAGAAGGTCTAAAGTCCTCAGGATGAAAAGAGCAATGGAAATCTTGGATGGATATGAGAGAAAATAAAGAGAAGAGATGCAGAAACTCTTAAAGGTTCAACAGGAAGCAAAAGATTGGGAATATCTACATCTAGAAAGATCTTCATTAGCAGAGAATGGAAGCAATGGTAAAAAGCAAAGAAAAGCAGAAAAGCTAAAAGCCAAAGACAGAAAGCAGAAAATTAGAAGCAACAAGAAAGAGGCTCTAGAAAAATTGAGATTTCTATGAAAGGTAGTAAGAAGTGTTGCAGAGAAGAAGCAGAAGTAGCAGGATATTATCAAATAATGGATGAAGATATAAAAACAACTGAAAGCTATGAAGAAGCTAGCTCAGTGAGTAGAACCTGTGCAACAATAATAGGGGAATATGGATGAAAATAAATTAATGTTAACAGCATTACTAGGACTAGCTTTTGTGAGTTCATTTTGCTTATGCCGAAGAAAGGCGATGATGAAACGAAAAGATTGCTAAAGGAATATGAAAAAGAAGTTCAAAAGAAGAAAAGAGAAGCTGAAAGAAAGAGCTGAAGAAGAAGCTAGAAGAAACAGCTAAAAGACAAGCTGAAGAAGAACACAATCAGCTCAAGATATAGCTAATCAAGCTACAGAAAATGGTGCAGAGGAAGTAGATAACAGAAGAGTGCAGTTGTGAAAGGGAGAAAGTGGCAGTAGCTCAAGAAGAAGTTACATAAGAAAGCAGAGAAAGATATGAGCTGAATCAGAAAAATGGATTTAGAAGTACAAAAAGAATTAAGAAAAGAATGTTAGAAATAAATGACAAGATGAAAACTACAACAAAACAAATGAAATGCTGATAACCTAGAAAAGAATGTTGGAGAGCTAGAAAAAGAGTAAGTTGATTAATAGAAAAGGAGAATGGGGACATATGATTAGCATTATATTAGGGTTTTTTATCGTTGGTAGCATGTACAGATCAAAGGTAGATAAACTACAATACATGCAAGATTAGATAATATGAAGCTTATTTGGCAAATAATAAGGCAGTAAAAACCTTCAGAAAATCTAGAAAAATTAGTGAAGAAGGAAAAAGTTGAGTATACAGAAGAATACTTATCATTAGAAAAGGAGGCGACAAATGGAAAGAGAAAAGAGCACAACAACATAATAACATTATTACTATTATTAGTATTTTTCTCTACCAGCATTGGCAGTCCAAGCGTCTAACAATAACACAAATGCGTGAAAATACAATAAGAATAAATGCATTGAAATAAAAATTTAGATATAACTAATGTAGAAGCACCAAAAGAAATGACAATAGATTGGATGAAGAGCACTAAACTTTGATTTCGACAAATCTGTAGTAAAACCTCAATATTTTGAAATGTTAAATAACTTAAAAGATTTCATAGAACAAAACAACTATGAATTAACAATAGAAGGACATACAGACTCTGTAGGAAGTAACCAATATAACATAGGACTTTCAAGAAGAAGAGCAGAAGCTGTAAAAGCTAAAGTTAATAGAATTTGGATTGCCTGAAGATAGAATGGTTGGAATAGAAGCTAAGGGAGAAAGAATACCCAGTGGCAACTAATGGCACCAGAAGGAAGATTACAAAATAGAAGAGTTGAATTGGAATTAGTTCAAAGATAAGACTATGTCAAGGGGTAATATAAGTACGAGGAGGGAGAAAAATAAAATGAAATAACAGTTTAAGTAATATGAAAAAGTTTACGTTCAATAGCTGAAGATATGAAAATGTAAAAATGTTCAGTAGGTCTTGCAGTACTCTAATGAGATGGAACAAGTGCATTTTCCCTCTGATACAAATACAGTTCAAGAAATAGATAGACAGAAAAAGAAGTAGCAAAGATAATCAAGCAGGAAGAGACTAGTAGTGAAAAGAAACAAAGAAAAAGAAGCAAGCAAGTCAAAAGTTAAAAAGCTTCTTGGGTAAATATGCAATTTGAGTTGCTAATGACATGTATAGTAACTATTTTACTGCGCCCTAAGCTAAAAAGTAGAAAAAGACATCAGTTGTAAAAGTGAGACTGTGTATTGGTAACAGCGCAGATAATAGCAACAAGTTTACCTATGTTTTGCAAAACTATTAACGAGATATAGAAGAAACTACAGAAAATAGAGACAGAGTTCTAACAACAATTGCTAATAAAGAAGCTGTGAAACACAACTCTACAATGGAAGAAATAAGGCAAGTAAGCAGAGCTAAGAGCTCAGTAGAAATCTTCAAGATAAAAATAGACACTGCAAGAAGAAAATCAATAGAAATCAATGGATTAAGATTAGAGTTAATTCAACTGATGGAACAAGGAAATCAAAGTGTAAAATCATGGTCATCATGGCAATTTAGACGAATTATTTCTATGAAGATTGAGTTGGATCATACAAGGAAGAGGAGATAAAGCTAAAGAAAAAGTTAGATCTAACTAAGAAAAACAGATCCATTAGAAAGATTTACATCTACATCTACAAATGTCTCAACACTATGGAACAACAAGCTTAGGTTGGTTTAGCGAACCACCAGAGAAGTTGAAGTAAGTGCAGGAATAAGACCCAAAAAGAAGTAAATAAAAAGAGCTCCAGGTTTTTGTACCACCAGAACCTTCAGGATCTTTACCACCTGTCGAACCTAGATAATACAACCACTAAGGCACCTCCAAGTAAATCCACCACAAATTAATGAACCATCACCTTTGGTTTTGAAACTTTGGAAATTCTATTGGTAGCGATTATGTGGAATGATGGTTTTAGATGGTAATGAGGTTATGATGAAACAGTAGCACTCAGCTGGAAAAATTAAAGGGAAAAGCAGGCGGTGTGAGGTGCATATGTACAAAAGGAGTAACAGGTGGCCAGCAGGATATGGAACTGGCAACGAACAGCTACCTCGTAAGCGAGACTTTAGAGGTACAACTTTGGCTCAGCAGATGGAGATGAATAACCCAAATAAAGGGCACTCTATGGAGTAGAATGAGTGCTTTTATGGATTGGGTGATAATGTTGAAATTTCATGGTTTGGAAGAGAATTTGGTAGCCCTTTAATTTACATGGAAAGCAGGTTCATATAATGGGACAAATAGTCATCATTGAGAGCATTTATATATGCAGGAAGAACGGTCAGTGAGGTCAGCTGGACTACTATGATAGAGTTAAAGGAATATAAAACTCAAACGAGTTTGAAGAAGCAGTAGAGGCTCTGAAGGAATAATCTACATATTAATAATGAGGAACAATATGTCTTGGAGATACAGATACTTGGTACAATGCAGCAACTGGCCATTGAGGTGCAAGAAGGTTAAGTGTACTTAGCAACCAAGGTTCAATAACGGGTTTTAAATATTATACGTGGAAATTCCCAGAGTAAATGGAAGTGAAAGACGGGTAATGTTTTCAACTCACCAGATTTTAGTAGTAGTGTGCCTCAAAGATGGATGTTGCTAATTCTAAAGATGGAAAAGCTACACATGTGTGGAAAACAAGTCTTGTGATGTGCTATACAAAGTAATGCTGAGTTGAGACAAATCCATGAAGAGTGCTTTTGTTAATGATGGAATATAAAATTCTATGGAATAAGTTCCAGGAGGTTATGATAAGTAAAAACAGAAAGAAAATTTGAATTCAGCAGTAGGCAGTTTTATTTAAATAAACCTTAAATATATATTCAGATTCTTCTCGTAGTCGTTTTACTGTTAGCTGGAGATATTTCAAATTTAGACTCAGATGCAATGCGCAAGCTAGAAATGTTGGTACATATTGGAAAAGAGTATGATGATACAACAAGGAGTTGGACTGGACAGACCATAGAAACTGGTGTTGTGAGTATAAGTGCAAATGATGAGTACAATAACTGAGTATTACTACAGATATGTGGTTGACCATCTACGTTGGAGTTGCCGCGTACACTCGTACGGCTAATGCTAAAAATCCAAGCTCCTGATATAACTATGGGAAAAATTTTGCAAGAAAAAGTGTGGGCTCTACAACGATGAATGAGCAAGTAACAACAGTTTCAAATGGAAATATCAATATAAATGGTGGAGAGGAAATGTTGCTTTATATGCAAAAGGTGGAGAGAAATAGTATATAATGGAAGTCTTGCTATTGGAACATCATCTCTTTCAGCTACTGGAGAATAATTTAGGAAAAGGAAACGATTGGAATATTTTGGCAGAAAATGGCTCGTAAGTAACTTTGCTTAATGGAGTACTAAAAACACATAATGCAAATGGAAGTACTTGCAAGACGGTATAGAATATATGCTGATAATTCAGAACGTTTCTGTAACTCAAGCTGAGTGAGATATGAAATGTAGAGGCGAGGAACTGGGAGAAAATGTTGGAATATGTTCAAAGGACCTGGAACAGGAGCTGCTGGAAAAACTGTATAACTGTTTGGGAAATGGATCTGAGATAAATATAGATGGAGGATCTACAGGAAGAACGAGCTTTATACAGTGGAGCAGGTGGGCATAATTTGCAGATAGTGCAGCTACAACTGGAGACTTCAAGTAACAGTAACTAATGGAACTAGCTGTTGCTTCAGACGGGACAGCATTCAAATGTGGGTGCTAAATTCTCGCTATGTTGATTATTCAGGAGAAGGATACGCACCTGTACTAACAATGGTGGTGAAAGATAGATGTGCAACTGGTTCTAAATATCAACTTTGAGAAATGCTGACAGGATTTGAGATATTTGCAAGTGTGCAGCAAGTCCTATAACAAAGATATAAGGCTTGGAAGTAATGCAGCAACTCTGGCAACCTCCTAATAATGTGTATAGCGTAATAATTTGAGAAATGTACCAACTTTTACAATCTCTACTGCTCGACACCAGGCCTGAAGCACCTGCTGGAGGGTTACACATCATCTTGCTGCAAACGACGAATCCGGTAACTGGTAGAGAGTTTATAATATAAGTGTAGCAACTAAACGTAGATGGATTAAGTGCATGACAACGTGATACTGATTTGGGTAAAGAGCATATGAACAGGTGACTTCAAAATGGCGTAACAAATGATTATGTGTTTACTAGAAAGAATGGCCGTTCAAAGAAGTACAATTAGCTTAGCTGGAAAGAATGTTAAAGCAATTTTTAAGTACAACAATTTACTAGTGCGTGGAGAAAACACATCAGTTGTGGGATTATCAATGAGATTCTGATGATGCTCTGCAACTAGTACGAAAGCTGGAATAAAGTTTGAAACAAACACATACTGCGACTGCTGATAGAACAACTGCTGGAAATGGAGCGTGTCTATATAAAGTGTGGAAAGTCATTACAGTGATGCTGTCTTCAATTGTAAATGTTTGAAAAGAAACTTCGAAATCCTGCAAATGATTCAGCAGTGGGTATTTCAGTCACGTAAATGTGGTTCTGAAGTTTGGAAATGCTGACAGATAGTAAATGTTGAGAGGACAAAGAAATTACTATAGGTATTTTGGGTTTAGCATGTAGAGTGATTCGGCAACATAATCCAATACTGAGACGAATTTGGAGCATACTGCACTTGGACAAGGAAAAGCTACTGTTTTTAAATAAAAGGACAAGTTAGCTTAGATGGTACTAAGTGCAACTGGTATTTATATTAAAAATAATAATGCTAGTGCAACAAGAACGCAACAGCTGTGGAACAAATGATACAACAGGAGTTATACAGTAACGAGATTCCTTCAACTGGAATATCAGGAGATAAACAACTTTTAGAAAATAAAGGAACTATAAATAATGGTCAAAAATCTGTAGGAATGTTTTGCAAAGAATTATTTCTGAATTAACAAATAGTGGAACTATTAATTTGCAACAGGACTCTTTTCAGAAAAGTAGACCAAATATTGGTATTTGTACAAGATGCAGATACAAACTGTGACAAACAGCAAAGATATTATAGAAAAGACAATACTTATGGTATCTATGGTAGAAACTATAAGCCTTACAGGAACAGGAAAAAGAATTGAATTGGGAGATGCATCAGTAGGAATTTCTCTCAGATGCTGAATACACTTCAACACTGCAGTAGCAACAATTGATTTAGCAAAGTGGATCTAGAATTAAAAGTTGGTGCAAAAAGGAATCTGTAGGGAGTATTTGCAACTGGTAAAAATCAAAAATATCTCAAGTAAAGGAGATGTAAAAGTAGGGAGATAGTCATTTGCCTTTGTTGTTAGAGGAACTGGAACTACTTTAAAAACAGAATAATACTAATGGGTTACATTAGGAAATGATGCGACATTTATCTATTCTAATGATACGACAGGAAATATAGAAAATAAAACAGCTAACTGCAACTGGAAGTAAAAACTATGGAATCTATGCAGCTGGTACAGCAACTAACCTAGCTAATATGAATTTTGGAACAGGTGTAGGAAACGTTGGAATGTACAGTATAAATGGTGGAACTTTAACAAATGGTTCAGCTACAGTAAGTCCAACAATAACAGTTAGTGCGTCAGATGTGGTTAATAAACTATATGGAATAGAGTATGGCTGCAGGATATGTAAATGATGCAGGAACATTAGTAAGTACAGGAAACATTGTAAACTATGGTACTATAAAAGTTGAAAAAGACAATGGAATAGGTATGTTTGCTACTGGTTCAGGTTCAACTGCAACAAACAGAGGAACTATTGAATTAAGTGGTAAAAAGACAACAGGAATGTACCTAGATAATAACGCTATTGGATATAACTACGGAACAATAACAACTGTTCCTAATCCATCAAATGATGGAATAGTAGGTGTGGTTGCATCTAATGGAGCAATAATCAAAAACTATGGAACAATCAACATAGTTGATGGTTCAAACTTAACAGGTGTATTTATAAATAAAGGAACTGAAGCAGCCAATTAGGATAATCAAATCCCTGGATGGAGGAACTGGAGTTTTAAATGGAAAAATAGAAGAAAAACTCAATCTCAACAGGAAAAACAGTATGAGGAATTGATATTAAAAAGCACCTGGAGATGGAACAGCAACAATTTATAGAGATGGTTCACAAGTAACTCCTATAGCTGTTGATACAGTTACTCCGACTCCTCAACCTTTAAGTGTAAATGTAGGAACAACATCATTAGACTTAAGTGCTACAGATTTTAGCAACACCTTCTTTAGGATCAAGCTTCATCTATAGGAATGTATGTAGATACATCAGGAGTAAATCTATACTAACCTATCCAAGGATTGAATTTATTAACAGGATTACAAAAAAGTAGATTTAATATTTTGGTACAGAAGCAAGTAAGTATACAAATGAAAAAGATATAGAAGTAGGGTCAAAAATATATTAAAAACCATATAATGATGTAATTACTTCATTAGTGGTGGAACTTCAATGAAATTCTCATTTACATCAGGTAGCTTAACTTGGATAGCAACAGCTACTCAAAATACTGATGATACATTGAAAAGCTTTATACTTATCTAAAAATACCATATACAGCTTTTGCTAAAGATAAAAATACTAGTAACTTCTTAGATGGTTTAGAACAAAGATATGGGGTAGAAGGATTGGAACTAGAAAAAACTTTATTTGATAAAATTAAATGGAATAGGAAAAGGAGAAGCTGCACTATTTTGCTCAAGCAGTAGATGAAATGAAAGGACATCAATATTCTAATGTTCAACAAAGATACAAGCAACAGGAAATATTCTTGATAAAGAAATTTGATTACTTTAAGAAGCAGTTGGTCTAATCCATCAAAAGATTCAAAATAAAATAAAAACATTTTGGAGCTAGAGGAGAATACAATACAGATACTGCAGGTGTAATCGATTACAAAAACCATGCTTATGGGTAGCTATGTTCATGAAGATGAAACAGTAAGACTTGGAGAATCTGTAGGTTGGTATGCTGGAATAGTAGAAAACAAATTGAAATTTAAAGATTTAGGAAACTCAAAAGAAGATCAATTACAAGGAAAACTTTGGAATGTTTAAATCAATACCATTTGACTGAAAACAATAGCTTGAATTGGACAATATCAGGAGATATATTTGCAGGGATACAATAAAATGAACAGAAGATTCTTAGTTGTAGATGACATATTTGGTGCAAAAATCAAGATATTATACTTATGGTTTTAGGAGTTAAAAACGAAATAAGTAAATCTTTCAGATTAAGTGAAGGATTCTCATTTGTTCCACTATGCTGGACTTAACCTAGAATATGGAAGATTCAGTAAAATAAGAGGAAAAATCAGGAGAAATGAGACTTGAGTAAAGGCTAATGATTACTTCTCAATAAGACCAGAAGTAGGAGCAGACTTAGCTTATAAATATTCATTTGAAACAATAACTTTAAAAAGTATCAGTTGGAGTAGCTTATGAAAATGAGCTAGGAAAAGTAGCAAATGCTAATAATAAAGCAAGAGTTGCTTATACAGCAGCTGATTGGTATGACTTAAGAGGAGAAAAGAAGATAGAAGAGAAATGTAAAAACAGACCTTAATATCGGATGGGATAACCAAAGAATAGGAGTAACAGCTAATGTAGGTTATGATACTAAAAGGTGAAAAATGTAAGAGGTGGAGTAGGACTTAGAGTAATATTCTAATAAAACCTATAAAGTTTGAAAGGAGACTAAAATTTTAGTCTCCTTTTTCTTGAATATTGATGATAGTTTTTGGTAAAATTCAAATAAGAAGAAATTTGAAAAAAATTTTTGAAAGTGAGGGTGAAAATGTACTATCATATGAGTAAAACAAGAAGGATTGAAATATAAAAATTTAGATTTAAAAGAAGTAGAAGAAGTAGTAAAAAGAAAAAACTTAATTTTCAATAACAGTCGTATATATTCAAGTACCAGAAGCTTTAGAACATACTGTAGAAAGATTTAAACAAAATGAAAACTCTTTAGAAGAAGTAGTTGACAGAAATGAGATAAGAATAACAGATATTATCCCTTGTAAGAATAAAAATGAGTATCTACATAATTGTAGCTATGACTTTTTTATGAAAGATATTAAATTCAAATTCTCAACCAAGATGGAAGGGTTTTTCAATAAAACTTTTCATTATATGGATAATGTTGCTTAGTACTGTTTTGAATAGATATCTATTTTTACTTTCTATACAAGTACTACTATAAATTTTCAACATATAAATTACTTTTTAGGTTTCAATATAAAACCAATATGGTATGTAAGTTTTTGATCTATATTTTGATTCCTTTAAGTTTCATATTACTCATTTGGTATAGAGATAAATATTATAAAAATTATTTACTTATGTTTATAGTTTTGATGGTTATTATAAATCAAATTGTAGACTATATATTAGGTGACACAATAGATAAACTTGTTGTTAATTTTTGGAGGATTATTAGCAATAGTGATAGGTTTAATTTTGACATCAATTATTCTATAATCTTTTTAGAAAGATTATCATATAATAAGATATAAGATTTTTAATTTTTAAGGAGGAGAAAAGGAAGTGTATTATCATTTAATAACAAAAGATGGACTGAAACGAAGGACTTTGAGATAGAGGAGATTGAAAAGATACTTAGAGAAGAAGAAGTTAGTTATAACAGTATAGTATTTATTCAAGTGAAAAGAAGAAATTAAATGAAGTCTATGAGAACTATAAAGAGAATTGATTGGAAGAAGGTGAAGATACTAGTTTTGAAAAATATAAAAATAGAAAAATTAATTTTCAATGGCAGAAACAAAAATGATTTACAAAAATAAGAGTTATAAATTTTTCTAGATATAAAAATCCAAGGTGGAAAAATAAATTTTTATGAATTTCTTAAATAAAACTTTTATTATCTGGCTAATGGTAATCAGTGGTGTAGTTAAATGGAGTATTGGTTAATCGTTATTATCTTGCAGGAGAAATGAAATTAGACGGTTACATCGATTGAGAAACTTTTAGATAGTGGAATTCTATTAATAGTTATTCTAGTTTTTGGAGGATAAGTACTTTAAAGAAGGGTATTTTGTTATCTGTATTTTTAGCAAATATAGTAACTAATCTTTTAGTCTATATTTCAATAAAATTAGTAACTAAACTTTTAATTCTTATTTCAGCAAGATCAGAGATTATGTTATTAATACTTTTACTTATATCTATAATAAAAAGCTGTTATAATACAACTGTATACAATTATGCTAGAGAAAAATCATATAGAGAATATAAAGATTTAAATACTATTCATATCAATACAAATAGAATAGCAAAAGATTATTTTATTTTTTAGTGCAATTTTTCTAACAAAGGGACTTGCACTTTTTATGAAAAATTTTCATTTATTACATATATGAGAAAATATTATTATATTGTTTTTCTTAGATAAATCTAAGAAAATGAAAAGCTTTATAATTCCTTACTAAAAAAACTAAATAATAAAAAAATAAAAAAATAAAAATTTCACTGTTTTATATACAAACAATAAAAACATATTTTTAAAAGATAATACAATTACAAATATTATTGACAAACTCTTTTTGGTTATAATAAAGGCATAGACCAGGTATAAAGTTGAGTGCCTAGATAGATATAATTAAAAATTGAATAAATGATAAAAATAGAGGTGCATATATGAGAGGTAGTATGAAGATGTTAAAGGTATAAGCCACCGATGCTTCATACAATGAGCATAGTTGCCGAAAGGAAATTTAGTAGCTTATGACTAGGTTTCTTGGTCAATGTCAACAAGCATTGACTGTCATATTCTTTTGGATATGGAGAGCTATTTATAGTTTTTCTTTAATTCATATTGAATAAGACTAGGGCAAAGCAGTATATCTCTCTCTATATTAAGGTTGATAGAAAAACAGTTATAAGGAGGAGAATAGGTATGAAATCTTTAATCAGATTAAGAATGAGTTCTCATGATGCTCATTACGGAGGAAACTTAGTTGACGGTGCTAGAATGTTACAATTATTTGGAGATGTAGCAACTGAGCTTTTTAATTCAATTAGATGGAGATGAAGAGTTATTTAAAAGCTTATGATAGCGTTGAATTCATGGCTCCAGTTTTTGCAGGAGACTATATCGAAGCTGAAGGTGAAATTGTAAATGTAGGAAATAGCTCAAGAAAAAAATGAAATTTGAAGCTAGAAAGTAATAGTTCCTAGACCAGATCTTTTCTGATTCAGCAGCTGATGTTTATGCAGAGCCAATAGTTGTATGTAGAGACAACTGGAACTTGTGTAACACCAAAAAGATAAACAACGTGGAAAAATAAATTTTAGTTGAGGAGGCTAAGAGATGGAAAAAGTTAATTATAACTGCAGCTATTTGTGGAGCTGAAGTAACAAAAGAAAATAATCCAGCAATTCCTTATACAGTAGAAGAAATTGCAAGAGAAGCTGAATCAGCATATAAAAGCAGGGGCAAGCATAATACATTTACATGTTAGAAGATGATGGAACTCCAACACAAGATAAAAGAAAGATTCAGAAAATGTATGGAAGCTATAAGAGAAAAATGCCCAGATGTAATCATTCAACCATCTACTGGTGGAGCAGTTGGAATGTCTGACTTAGAAAGATTACAACCTACTGAGTTACATCCAGAAATGGCAACACTTGATTGTGGAACTTGTAACTTCGGGTGGAGATGAAGTATTTGTAAATACAGAAAATACAATTAAAAACTTTTGGAAAAAAATTCTTATAGAAAGGAGGTTAAAACCAGAAATAGAAGTTTTCGATAAAAGGTATGGTTGACTACGCTATAAGATTCCAAAAACAAGGTTTATACAAAAACCTATGCACTTTGATTTTGTATTAGGAGTACAAATGGCAGCTTCAGCAAGAGACTTAGTGTTTATGGTTGAAAGTATCCTGAAGGTTCTACTGGACAGTTGCAGGAGTAGGGAAGACATCAATTCAAATGGCTGCTCTAGCAATAGTTATGGGAGGACATGTAAGAGTTGGTTGAAGATAATGTATATATAGACAAGGTGTCTTAGCAAAATCAAATGGAGAGCTTGTTGAAAGAGTTGTAAGATTAGCAAAGGAGCTAGGTAGAGAAGTGCAACACCTGATGAAGCAAGACAAATATTAAGTTTAATAATGGAGGATGATTAATATGAAAAAGGTTGTAAATATGGAACACACAGAGTTATAGAACCAGCAGGAGTTTACCTCAACCAGCAGATATCAAATGATATGGAAATATTTCTCAAATGAAATTTTTAATAGATGTTATAGCACTTAACATAGACTCTGCATCTTTCACTCAAATAGAAGAAGAAGCAGGACATGATGTAGAAAAAATAAAAGCTAAAATCAAAGAAATAGTTGCAGAAAAAGGTAAAATGCAAAATCCTGTAACTGGTTCTGGAGGTATGTTAATAGGTACAGTTGAAAAATCGGTGATGACTTAGTTGGAAAAACTGATTTAAAAGTTGGAGATAAAATAGCTACTCTTGTTTCACTTTCATTAACTCCATTAAGAATAGATGAAATAATAGATATCAAACCTGACATAGACAGAGTTGAAATAAAAGGTAAAAGCAGTTCTATTTGAAAGTGGAATCTATGCAGTATTACCAACAGATATGTCAGAAACTCTAGCTCTAGCAGCACTTGACGTACAGGAGCACCTGCACAAGTAACAAAAACTTGTTAAACCTTGTCAATCAGTTGCAATCTTAGGTTCAGCAGGAAAATCTGGAATGCTTTGTGCTTATGAAGCAGTAAAAAGAGTAGGACCTACTGGAAGAGTTATAGGTGTTGTAAGAAACGAAAAAGAAAAAGAATTACTTAAAAGAGTTAGTGAAAAGTAAGAATAGTTATAGCAGATGCTACTAAACCTATGGATGTTCTTCATGCTGTTCTTGAAGCTAATGATGGAAATGAAGTAGATGTTGCAATAAACTGTGTAAACGTAGCTAATACAGAAATGTCAACAATTTTTACCTGTAAAGAATTTGGTATAACTTATTTCTTCTCAATGGCAACTGCATTTACAAAAGCTGCATTAGGAGCAGAAGGAGTAGGAAAAGACATAACTATGATAGTTGGAAATGGATATACAGTTGACCATGCTGCAATAACTTTAGAAAATTAAGAGAAAGTGCAGCATTAAGAAATATTTAATGAATTATATCTATGAAAAGGTATATCTAAACTACTTGCCAGCCATTATTGTTTCGAGAGCTCCACAAAGGCTCTCTCAACAATAATGGACGTCGCAATGGTTTAAGAAAAAAATAAAATATATATTTCATTAAAGTATTAGTGGTAAAGTAGAAATAAAATGTAATTAAGTAAAGATTATTATAGGTTATAAGGAGATGATATTATGAATACAGTTAACACTAGAAGAAATTTTTCCCAAATGCAACAGATGAAGAATGGAACGACTGGACATGGCAAGTAAAAATAGAATGAAAAATTGATGACTTAAAGAAATATGTTGAATTAAGTGCTGAAGAAGAAGAAGGAGTTGTAAGAACTCTTGAAACTTTAAGAATAGCAATCACTCCATACTATTTTTCTTTAATAGATATGAACAGTGATAGATGTCCAATCAGAAAACAAGCTATCCCTACTATACAGAAAATACATCAATCTGATGCTGACTTATTAGACCCATTACATGAAGACGAAGACTCTCCAGTACCAGGATTAACTCACAGATATCCTGATAGAGTTTTACTTCTAATCACAGATATGTGCTCTATGTATTGCAGACACTGTACTCGTAGAAGATTTCGCTGGTTCTAGTGTGATGCTATGCCTATGGATAGAATTGACAAAGCAATAGAATACATAGCAAAAACTCCACAAGTAAGAGACGTATTACTATCTGGAGGAGACGCTCTTCTAGTTTCAGATAAAAAGTTAGAAAGCATCATCAAAAATTAAGAGCAATACCCTCATGTTGAAATAATCAGAATAGGAAGTAGAACACCAGTTGTTTTTACCTCAAAGAATTACTCCTGAATTATGTGATATGTTAAAGAAATATCACGCAATCTGGTTAAATACTCACTTTAACCACCCTCAGGAAAGTAACTCCAGAAGCTAAAAAGCTATGAAATGTTAGCAAATGCAGGAGTTCCTTTAGGAAACAAACAGTATTAAAGAGAATCAATGACAGTGTACCTGTAATGAAGAGACTAGTTCATGACCTAGTAATGATGAGAGTAAGACCTTACTACATCTATCAATGTGACTTATCTATGGGACTTGAACACTTCAGAACACCAGTTTCTAAAAGGTATAGAAATCATAGAAGGATTAAGAGGACATACATCAGGATATGCAGTACCAACATTCGTTGTTGACGCACCTGGTGGAGGAGGAAAAACTCCAGTAATGCCTCAATATGTAATTTCTCAATCTCCTCATAGAGTAGTATATGAAAACTTCGAAGAGTTATAACTACTTATACTGAACCTAGAAAAGTATACACAGAACTTTGTTATGATGAAGAAAAATTCGAAAAATGTATGAAATCAGTGGAGTATATATGCTGATGAAGGATTAAAAATGTCTCTAGAACCTAGCCACTTAGCAAGACATGAAAAGAAATAGAAAAGAGAGCAGAAGCTGAAGGGAAAAATAGAAATGTTGAGACACGTATAAGTTTATAGAAAAGTACAAAGAATATCTATAATAGGTATGGAAAAAGAATGTAGGAAAAACTACGCTTTTAAATAAACTTATAGCTGACATTGGAACAAATAAAAAGTAAACTAACTTCCATAGGGAGAGATGGTGAAGACATAGATGTTTAGACTAATACTGATAAACCTAGAATATATGTTAGAAGAGGCAGTATTATTGCAACAGGAAGGAACTGTTTAACAAAATGTGATATTACAAAGAAATCTTTATGTGACTGACTTTCACCACTCCCTATGGGGAGTATAGTTATAGTTAGAGCCCTATCAGATGGCTATGTTGACATAGCAGGACCTTCATATAATAAACAAGTGAAAATTGTAGTTGAACTTATGGAGAAAATTTGGTAGTGAAATTTCTATCGTAGACGGAGCTTTAGGAAGAAAGAGCACAGCTATAAGTGATGTGAGTGAGGCAGCAATTTTATCAACTGGAGCAGCATTATCTTTGGATATGCTAAAAGTAGTTGAAGAAACAAAAGAAAACTGTTTATTTTTTAAAAATTAGATGAAGCAGAAAAATATAAAAGATAAAGTAGAAAAGCTTAGAGATGAAAGCTGTTCTATTTTATAAAAATGGAGAAGTAACAATTTTAGAAGTGGATAACTCAATAGATTTATCAAATATCTTGAGAATATTTGAAAAAGACTTAGAATACTTCTATATAAAGGAACAATAACTCCCAAGATAATGAAACGTTTATAAATAATAGAGGAAGTTATGAGAAAAATAACTCTTCTTGCTGAAGATGGAACAAAGTTTTTCTTAAGTAGTTCCTTGTTAGATAAAAAGCTAAAGTTAAGTGGTATGGGTTTCAGAGTCTTAAATAAAATAAATTTACTCTTTGTGACTATAAAGTCCACACTCACCTTGGGTGTTGATTTTTAATAAAGAAGAATTTAAAAAGTAGACTACAAAATGAAGTTTCTGTACCAGTGATTAATGTTCTAGGAGATTGATTGATATGAAATTTATTGATGAGAATAGTTTAAATAGATTAAATTTTTAAAGATTTATTAGCAAGAGTTGATGTTTTTCAGCTTATGGTAAAAATAAATTGAATAATCTAGAAAAATTTTTTAGGTGAAGAAGAAAAATTAGAAGAAGAATTTGAAAAGAATGCAAAAGATTTATGATTTCATTTCAGAAAATAAAAAGAAGAAATGGAAATAGAAATAGTTTTGCATAGATTTAAAGACATTAAAAAGCTCGTTGAGAATGCAGATACAGGAATAATTTTAGACACAGTAGATATATTTGAGATTAAAGGCTCAACTTATGAGCTATGGTCGATTTGAATTCTTATTTGTTAAAGAACAAAAGTCTTTTCTAATTTTGTACTAAAAGATATGAATGAGCTATTTAAAATATTAGATCCTAATGATGAGAAAAAATAGCTACTTTTTATATTTATGAAAGCTTATTCTGTAATTTTTAAAAGAAATACGTAGACAGAAAAAGAAGTTGAAAATAGACTGTTCAATGAAAACAGATTATGAAATAGTAAAAAGATTAAAGGACGAAAAGATTATCTATATTAGTTGATGAAGAAAAAGAAAAGAATTTAAGATCAGAAGAAATTTAACTAAGGCTATAAAATCTTATGCAGAAAGATTTTTCTCAACTAATATTGAAAAATATCAAATCTTGATTTTTATAATAGCAAAGGTAAAATTTGCTAAAAAGAATATAATGGTATAAGACCAGAAGTATCTAAAAGAAAGAAATAATCTTAGAAGATGCTATAAACTTAGAAGTAAAAAGAGTTATTAGAAGCTAAAATAAAAATACACTCTATCAGTATAAACTTAAATGTAGGAACTACTATGATAACAGGAGCTAATATGGGAGGAAAAAGTGTAGCTCTTAAAGACAATAGCAGAAAATGTATTACTTTTTCCAAATGGGCTTCTTTGTATTTTGCTAAATATGCAAGTATACCTCTTTTTAGACTTCATATTCTTTGTCTCTGATGATATGCAAGATATTTCAAAAGGGACTTAGTACATTTGGAGCAGAAATAATAAAAATTAAAAGAAATAAATTCTTATGTGAAAAAGTGGTACAGGACTTATAGTTTTCGATGAGTTCGCAAGAGGAACAAATCCAAAAGAGGGCAAAAAGTTCGTCAAAAGCTTTAGCGAAAATATCTAAATGATAAATCAAGTATATCAATAATCTACACACTTTGATTCTGTTGTTGAAAATAATATGAAACACTATCAAGTTGTAGGTTTAAAAATTTAGATTTTGAAAATTAAAAACTAAATTACAGGTTAATAATTCTTTGGAAACTATTCAAGATAATATGGATTTTTACTTTAGAGGAAAGTACGGATACAGAAGTGCCAAAAGATGCTTTGAATATTAGCAAAAGCTAATAGGCTTAGATGATGAAATTTCTGAAATGATATATAAAGAATATGAAATGGAGGAATAAAATGGGAAAAATTGGATCTAGATTGGGGAGCTTGTTAAAGAAGCTCGTGAATCTGCAAAGAAAATAGCAGCTGATGCACAAGTTTTCATAGATGACTCACAGTACAGTTACAGTTGAAAGAACAATTTGTAGATTGTTAGGAATAGATAGTGTTGATGAATTTGGAGTTCCATTACCAAACGTAGTTGTAGACTATATAAAAGATAATGGAAATATAACTTTTAGGGGTTGCAAAATACATTGGAAATACAATGATAGAAACTAAACTTCAACCTCAAGAAATAGCAGAAAAATTGCTAAAAAGAATTAGATATCACAAAAATGCAATGGCATGATGACTTTTGATATAAAATTAGCTTTTAAAAAGATATAACTCATGCAACAGTTGATAGAATAAAAAGCTAATAGACAAGCAAGAGAGAAAACTACTTAGAACAATTTGGTGGAGATAAAGGACCTTACCTTTATGTTATAGTTGCAACAGGAAATATCTATGAAGATGTTACTCAAGCAGTTGCAGCAGCAAGACAAGGAGCAGACGTTGTTGCAGTTATCAGAACAACAGGACAATCTCTACTTGACTTCGTACCTTGTGGAGCAACAACAGAAGGTTTCGGAGGAACAATAGCTACTCAAGAAAACTTTCAGAATAATGAGAAAAGCTCTTGATGATGTTGGAGTTGAATTAGGTAGATATATCAGATTATGTAACTATTGTTCAGGACTTTGTATGCCAGAAATAGCTGCAATGGGAGCATTAGAAAGACTAGATATGATGCTTAACGACGCTCTATATGGAATACTATTCAGAGATATAAACATGAAAGAGAACATTGGTTGACCAATTCTTCTCAAGAATTATAAATGGTTATGCTGGAGTTATAATAAACACTGGAGAAGATAACTACGTAACAACAGCTGATGCTATAGAAGAAGCTCATACAGTTTTAGCTTCTCAATTTATCAATGAACAATTTGCTCTGAGTTGCAGGATTACCTGAAGAACAAATGGGACTTGGACATGCTTTTGAAATGGAACCAGGAACAGAAAATGGATTCTTATTAGAACTTGCTCAAGCTCAAATGGCTAGAGAAATCTTCCCTAAAGCTCCTTTAAAATATATGCCTCTACAGTTTATGACAGGAAATATATTTAAAGGACATATACTAAGATACATTATTTAACATTGTTACTATAACAACAGGACAAAAAGAGTACACTTATTAGGAATGCTTACAGAAGCAATTCATACACCTTTTTATGTCTGACAGAGCATTATCAATAGAAAAATGCAAAATACATTTTCAATAACCAAAAAGATTTTTGGAAATGATATAGAATTCAAAAAAGGTGGAATAATGAATACAAGAGCCCAAGAAGTTCTTGCTAAAGCTGCTGAATTGTTAAAAACAATAGAAACAATGGGTATCTTTAAGACAATAGAAAAGGGTGTATTTGGTGGAGTTAGAAGACCTATAGATGGTGGAAAAGGTCTTGCAGGAGTTTTTGAAAAGGATAGTACATATTTCAATCCTTTCATTCCTTTAATGTTAGGAGGGGATAGATAATGAGTTCAGGATTATATTCAACAGAAAAAAGAGATTTTGATACAACATTAGATTTAACAAAACTAAGACCTTATGGAGATACAATGAATGATGGTAAGGTTCAAATGAGTTTTACTTTACCAGTTCCTTGTAATGAAAAAGGGGTAGAAGCTGCATTGGAACTTGCAAGAAAAATGGGATTTGTTAACCCAGCAGTAGCTTTTTCAGAAGCACTAGATAAAGAATTTTCATTCTATGTAGTGTATGGAGCAACTTCTTACAATGTAGACTACACAGCTATAAAAGTTCAAGCATTAGAAATAGATACTATGGATATGCATGAATGTGAAAAATATATAGAAGAAAACTTTGGAAGAGAAGTTGTAATGGTAGGAGCAAGTACAGGAACAGATGCTCATACAGTTGGAATAGATGCTATCATGAATATGAAAGGATATGCAGGACACTATGGACTTGAAAGATATAAAGGTGTAAGAGCTTACAACCTTGGAAGCCAAGTTCCTAATGAAGAATTTATTAAAAAGGCTATAGAATTAAAAGCTGATGCCTTATTAGTTTCTCAAACTGTAACTCAAAAAGATGTTCATATAGAAAACTTAACTAACCTAGTTGAATTATTAGAAGCTGAAGGACTAAGAGACAAAATAATCTTAATAGCAGGAGGAGCGAGAATCACTAACGATCTTGCTAAAGAATTAGGTTATGATGCTGGATTTGGACCAGGAAAATATGCAGATGATGTTGCAACATTTGATTTAAAAGAAATGGTTCAAAGAGGAATGAATACTAAAAATAATCATTAAAATTATATAAGTTGAATATTGATTATATATAGAAATATATGTAATTTTTATAGACAAATTTTAATAAAAATGAGTATATTTAACATATCATAAAACAAAAATAAAAACACTTAAGATTTTTATATCTTAGAGTATGGTATCAAAAATAAATATAAAGTAGTAAAGTTTTTAATTTTTAATTTTTAAAAACATAAAAATTTATATTATGGAGGTTTTTGGTATGAAAGCATTTTTAAAGTTAAGTCCGGTAATCGTATTAGCGGCACTTATGATAGAAGGGTTTTGATGCACTTCTTGCTGCACCGCTTGCAACTATCTATGCCTGTATGTGCCATGATTTGTTCTAAACATTCTCAACAGTTATTGATCATGCAATAGATAATGTAAAAAGAAATTCAAGTTGCATTGTTTATCCTAATGGCAGCTTATGCGATGGCAGAAGCATTTATGTCAACAGGTGTTGGAGCGTCTCTTATTAATTGCTACTAAAAAGTGGAATCACAGCTAAGACAGTTGCAGTTGTTGGGGCTATAGTAACATCTATACTATCAATAGCAACTGGAACAAGTTGGGCACATTCGCAGCTTGTGCACCTATCTTCTTGTGGTTAAATCACATAGTTGGTGGAAACTTTTATTGACAACTGCAGCTATAGCAGGAGAGGCTTGTTTTGGAGATAATATAGGACTTATTTCAGATACTACAATAGTAAGTTCTGGTATCCAAAGGGTTGAAGTTATCAGAAGAATTAGACACCAAGGTGTGTGGTCAGCACTAGTTTTATTATCAGGAATAATCTTGTTTGCTGTAGCAGGTTTCACAATGGGATTACCTTCAACAGTTGGAGATCCTACTGAAGCTATCAATAGTATCCCTGCAGATGTATGGACAGCACTTGCTGAAAAAGAGAGAAGCTGCTGTTAAAATTACTAGAACAAGTTAAAAATGGAGTTCCTTTATATATGGCTGTTCCATTAGTAGTAGTTTTAGTTCTAGCATTTATGGGAACACAAACATTTATTTGTTTATTCGCTGGATTATTCTTTGCTTATGTATTTGGTATGATGGCAGGAACAGTTACAAGTACTATGGATTACCTAAATATGATGATGGGTGGTTTTGCTTCAGCTGGTAGCTGGGTTATAGTAATGATGATGTGGGTTGCTGCTTTCGGTGGTATCATGAAGAGTATGAATGCCTTTGAACCTGTTTCAAAATTATTATCTAAGATTTCTGGAAGTGTAAGACAATTAATGTTCTACAATGGACTTCTATGTGTATTTGGAAATGCAACTCTTGCAGATGAAATGGCTCAAATAGTTACTATAGGACCAATCATCAGAGAAATGGTTGAAGAAAACGTTGAAGGTTCAGAAGAAGATATGTATACATTGAGATTAAGAAATGCTACATTCAGTGACGCTATGGGTGTATTTGGATCTCAACTTATCCCTTGGCACGTTTATATAGCATTCTATATGGGTATAGCTACAGTAGTTTATCCTCTACATGAATTCGTAGCAATAGATATTATTAAAATATAACTTTATAGCTATGATAGCAGTATTTAGTATCTTAATTTTAACTTTAACTGGTTTAGATAGATTTATACCATTATTTAAAATTACCATCAGAACCAGCTGTAAGATTGATAAATAGCATTAAATAGCAGATATTAGACTATAAAAACTCGTTTTAAGTTTATAGTTTACAAATTTTAAAAAAATGTAGTATACTAACTTTTAATGGGAGATGTCTATATGGGATTATAGACAAATTAAAAGTTAAAATATTAAATTTAAGGGGGAAAAACCATGAAAAATTAGCATTAGTATTAGGTTCATTATTAGTAGTTGGATCAGTAGCATCAGCTAAAGAAGTTATGCCTGCACCTGCTCCAGCTCCAGAAAAAGTAATTGAATATGTTGAAAAACCTGTAATCGTTTACAGAGACAGAGAAGTTACTCCAGCTTGGAGACCAAACGGATCAGTAGATGTTCAATACAGATGGTATGGAGAAACTGAAAACAAAACTCCAAGTGAAAAATGCTTGGGCAAATCCAGATAACAATAATGCTGGAAGATTACAAACTGAAACTAAAATAAACTTTACTGAAAAACAACGTTTAGAAATCAGAACAAGAAACTTCCACACTTTTAAGAGTGACAAAGAGTAATGCAGATGATGATCAATTAAGATTAAGACATTTCTATAACTTTTGGAAACTTAGGATCTTCTAAAAGTTAATGCAACTTCTAGATTAGAATACAAACAAGGTAATGGAGATGCTGGAAAGAAACACGTAGAAGCATCAGTATTCTTTGATTTTTGCTGATTACATCTACTCAAACAACTTCTTCAAAGTTGAAAAATTTCGGTTTAAGAACTGGATATGTTCATGATTGGGCTGGACATTCAAGTGGTAGAATGGACAAAGATTTTTGCAGGAACTACTGATAAAGCTATATTAAACTTTTGAATCAGAATATACTTTACCATTAGGATTCAGTGCTGAATTAAATGTTTACAATGGATATGACTGGCACCATAAAAATATGGTATAACAAATAAATCTGACAAAAAAACATGGATACTATGGAGCAATGGAAGCTTATATCTATCAACATACTCCATTATATAAAAGCAAACAACTGTAGAATTATCATTTTGATTTTTGAAGGTGGATATGATCCATATACTTGGCATCAATATAAAATCGTTGATAACGATGGAGACAGAAGAACATATTCAATCTATATGTTACCTACTTTCCAAGTTGCTTACAAACCAACTGAATTTCGTAAAATTATATGCAGCTGCTGGTGCTGAATACAGAAACTGGGCAGTTACTAAAGAATCTGACGCTAAAAACTGGAGATGGCAACCAACTGCTTGGGCTGGTATGAAAGTTACTTTCTAATCTAGTTTGAGCTAAGGTTAAAATCAAAAATAATAATTTGAAAAACCGTGAGTTATCTCACGGTTTTTTTAATAATATATATATTTTTAAATAATAAATTAAGTTATATTTTTAAAACATATATTTCATTTATTAAAATATTGTACCAAAAAGTAAGCTTTTATAGTTGACATAAAGTAATAAACAAGTTAAAATATATAGAGAGAATTTGAAACTCAAATTTTTTATAAAAAAAGGAAATTTATGGAAAGTGTAAAAGAGGAATCTTTTAAAAGATTCACTTCATATGTATGTACGTGTTATGGAAAGATGGCTGCCAGATCCATTTATATTCTGTGCATTATTAACATTTTTAGTTTTTGGAGAGCATTAATTTTTCACTAAAGCTTCTTTCTTTGGGAGTAATTGGATACTGGGTAGATGGATTTTGGTCTCTACTAGCATTTTCAATGCAAATGGCATTAGTTCTAGTAACAGGACATGCTCTAGCAAGTTCAAGATTATTTTAAAAAGATGCTAGAAACATTTGCTTCAGGAATAAAGGTCCAAAACAAGCAATACTTATCATATCATTGGTATCAGGTATAGCCTGTGTTTTTAAACTAGGGGTTTGGTCTAGTTATAGGACTTTATTTGCAAAAGAAATTGCAAAAAGTTAAAAGGTGTGGATTATAGACTTCTTATAGCTTCAGCATACATGGATTCTTAGTATGGCATGGGGACTTTATCAGGTTCTATTCCACTACAACCTGCAAGTGAAAATCCAGAAAGTTTAGCTCAACAAACAGCAGGAGCTGTTACAGCAACTATTCCAACAAGTCAAACAATGTTTTCACCAATGAATATATTCATAGTTGTTGGTTTATTAATAATAGTGCCTTTATTAAATGTTGCTATGTTTCCAAGTAAAGATGAAGTTGTTGAAGTTAATCAAGAATTGTTAGTGGAAGCTAAGGAAGAAGTTTTAGATAAATCTAAAATGACTCCAGCTGAAAGAATAGAAAATAGTGAAGTAGTTTCTATTTTACTTTCAATTATAGGGATTTGCTTATATAGGGACAATATTTATATACTAAAAGGTTTTGCATTAAATCTTAACCTAGTAAACTTTATATTCTTATTCTTAGGAATTTTTATTACATGGAACTCCAAGAAGATACTTTAAAATGCACTAGCAGAAGCAATAAAAGGTGCAGGGTGGAATATTATTACAATTCCCATTCTATGCAGGAATTATGGGAATAATGGTAGGAGCAGATGCAGATGGAATGTCTCTTGCAAAACTTATGTCTAATTTCTTTGTTAATATATCAACAGAAAAAACATTCCCGAATTCTCATTTATCAGTGCTGGATTAGTAAACTTCTTTGTACCATCAGGTGGAGGACAATGGGCAGTTCAAGCTCCAATAGTAATGCCTGCAGGTCAAGCAATAGGAGTATCTGCGCAAAATCAGCTATGGCTATAGCTTGGGGAGATGCTTGACCAATATGATACAACCGTTCTGGGCTTTACCAGCATTAGGAATAGCAGGTCTTGGAGCTAAAGATATAATGGGTTACTGTTTGATAGTAACAATAGTTTCAGGTCTATTTATTTTGTACAGGTTTCTTATTATTCTAATTACAAAATAAGACTTATATAAGGTTTAGAATGTTAATATATAGTTATAAGTAATTTAGAATTAAATATTTAAGATTAAGGAGGAAAAATTTATGAGAAAAAATAGTTTCAATGGAAGAAGCAATATCTCACATTAAAGATGGAATGACTGTTCATTTTGGAGGATTTTTAGCTTGTGGGACTGCAGAAAATATAGTTACAGCTCTTATAGAAAAAAAGGTGTAAAAGATTTAACAATAGTTTGTAACGATACAGGATTTGTTGATAAAGGAGTTGGAAGACTAGTAGTTAATAACCAAGTAAAAAGTAATAGCAAGTCATATAGGAACAAACCCAGAAACTGGTAAAAATGCATGATGGAACAATGGAAGTTGAATTAGTTCCACAAGGAACTCTAGCTGAAAGAGTTAGAGCAGCAGGTTATGGATTAGGAGGAGTATTAACTCAACAGGTCTTGGAACTGTAGTTCAAGAAGGAAAATCATTATTAATGTTGATGGAAAAAGACTATTTACTAGAAAAACCTATAAAAGCTGATGTAGCAGTATATTTGGTTCAAAAGTTGATGAACAAGGGAATGTTATCTGTGAAAAACTACAAAGAACTTTTAACCCATTGATGGCAACAGCTGCTGATGTTGTTATAGTTGAAGCTTTAGAAATTGTACCAGCTGGTTCATTAAGTCCTGAACATTTAGATATATCAAAAATATTCGTAGACTACATAGTTGAAAGCAAATAATGGAGGTGTGAATAAATATGGAAATGGATAAAAATTTAGTAAGAGAAGTTATAGCAAAAAAGAGTTGCTCAAGAATTTCATGATGGATATGTTGTGAAAATTTGGGAATAGGTCTTCCTACATTAGTGGCTAACTATGTTGGAGATATGGATGTTATCTTTCAAAGTGAAAATGGTTGTATAGGTGTAGGGACCTGCACCAGAAAAAGGGAAAGAAGATCCTTATTTAATAAATGCAGGAGGAGGATATATAACTGCTGCTAAAGGAGCTATGTTCTTTGATTCAGCTTATTCTTTTGGAATAATCAGAGGTGGACACGTTGACGCAACTGTATTAGGAGCTTTAGAAGTTGATGAAAAAGGAAATCTTGCTAACTGGATGATTCCTGGAAAGAAAGTTCCTGGAATGGGTGGAGCTATGGATTTAGTTGTTGGAGCTAAACACGTTATAGTTGCAATGGAACATACATCTAATGGTGGAATAAAAATATTAAAAAGAATGTAAATTACCTCTAACAGCTGTTGGGTTGTAAATTTAATAATAACAGAAAAAGCTGTTTTTGAAGTTACAGATAAAGGATTAGTTCTAAAAGAAATAACTCCTTATTCTTCTCTAGAAGATATAAGAGCAACAACAGAAGCAGACTTCATAATTTCTGATGAATTAAAAATAAAATTAAATAATAATTGAGAAGGGGCTGTCGCAACAGCTCTCTTTATTTGAATAAATTTTAAAAATAACTTTTTAGCTAAATTAATATGTTTAAAATACGATAAAAGTTTTAAAATAGTACAGTAAGAATAGCAAAAAACTTGTAATTAAAAATGATATGTTATAATAGGATAAATTTAAATAAAGAAACAAATAAAAATTATATATAAAATAAATTTAAGGGGGACCTATTATGAAAAGATTAGCATTATTATTAGGATCATTATTAGTGGTTAGTTCTATAGCATCAGCAAAGGAAGTTATGCCAGCACCTACTCCAGAACCTGAAAAAGTAATTGAATATGTTGAAAAACCAGTTATAGTTTATAAAGATAGAAGTTAAACCAGCTTGGAGACCAAATGGATCAGTTGATTTAAGATATACTTGGTATGGAGAAACTGAAAATAAAAATCCTGGTGAAGATACTGATGGAGATTGGGCTAGAGGAAGATCAAATTCTGGAAGATTACAAACTACTGTAAATATAAACTTCACAGAAAAACAAAAATTTAAATATAAGATCAAGAACTTATAATGCTTTTTAGAAATACTGAAAGTAAAAGAGCTGGAATCAGCAGTGATAATCTAAGAATTAGACATCATTATAATTTTTGGAAAACTTGGTGATTCTAAAGTTACTGCAACATCAAGATTAGAATATAACCAAACTAAAAGGTGATGAAGGATTAAAAACAAGCAAGAGCATCAGTATTCTTTTGATTTTGCAGATTATTTCCCATCAAATGAATACTTTAAAGTAGAAACTTTTTGGATTAAGACCAGGATATACTCATAGATGGTATAGACACAATAGCGGAGTAGAAGGGCAATCATTTAGTGCAGGAACTGCTAATAGATATACTTTAGATTTTGAATCATCTTATAAATTACCTTTAGGATTCAGTGCTGATTTAAAACTTATATTCAGGATATGATAGACATAGAAAAATCATTTAGAGTAGGAAACGATGGAGAAAACTAAAAAGGACAATTCTTTTGGTGCTATGGAATTATATTTAAACCAAAAACAGTTCTTTATAAAAAGGTAACTTAGAATTAGATTTCTTATTCTATAGTGGATATGACAGTTATGAATTCCGTCAATACAAAGTTTTTCTCAAATGGAGATAAAGTTGTATTACCAGGAGGAACAAAAATCTGTAAGTAAATATACAGATAAGAGAAGTTACTCATTATACATGTTACCAAATGTTCAATTAAACTATAAAGCAACAGATTTCGTAAAAATTATATGTAGGAGCTGGAGCTGAATATAGAAACTGAGCTGTAGAAACAGAATCTAATGCTAAAAATTGGAGATGGCAACCAACTGCTTGGGCTGGTATGAGAATTAGCTTCTAATAGGTAAAAATTGATAATTAAAAATAAAAAGTCGTGATGTAAATTTATTCACGACTATCATTAACTTTTACCTTGGCTCATAGCAAAAAAATATCATCTATAGTCATTTGAAAATCTATTTCTCTATTTTTCTTTTTCTGCTCTTTCTTTAATTTTTTATGATGAAATTCTTGTATTGATGTAGAAAAAGGTAGATTTCCAATATCTAAATATCTTATCATACCTTCATTATCTCTTGCTGGCATCATTTTTCCTATATTATATTTTGAAGGAGCAAAAGGAATATCAATTATTCCATCTTCAAAAAGCTTCGGCAATTGCTTTTTCTTAAATCTCCATTACATATAGAAAAAACTTTTTCTATTATCTGAGCTGTTTCTATCTGTTCTTTTTCTAAATTTACTTCCTCATAGTTAGTAAGATTTTGGCTATTTCCAATATCTAAAATAGTTTTAGTTAAAAACTAAAGAATTAATCATAGTATTTACCTAAGAATTTTTAGAATACTCATCTATATTTTTAATAAAGATTCTATTGACTTTTAGTAAATAAAAGCTGACAGTAGCAGAATAAGAAATTAAAGAATAAGCTTTTTAATTCATCTTCTGGAAAAGCCACCTATCCATTGATTAAAGACAGTTGAAATATGAATATCCTTTAAAAGAAAACTTATCTAAATAGAATTGAATTTGCTCTTGAAGAGCCAGTAAAGAAAGCAATATCTTGAGTTATATTACCATATTGAGCTACACCTATACTTATATTTTTTACTCCTTGTTCAACAACAAGTAGACTTTCTAAAATCTGGATAGAATTAGAAATTGCAGGTGGAACAAGTGTAGCTGTAAGTGGAGAAAAATTTCTCTATTTATCTTTATTCCATTTTTCTTCATAAAGTCCAACAAGTCTATCAACATATTTCCAATTTTTCTAGACTATCGTTTAATGATACAGATTTACTAAAAAGGTATATTATGACTAATTCCCCACCATCAAAAAGCTGAAAAACCACCTAAGAAAGAGAATTCAGCTAGTAATCTTGCATCAGCTGAACCATGTTTTTATCTGTAATGGAACTTCCACATCATTTATGATTTTTCTAATAAGTTTTGTTCTGTAGTTTACTAAAGGGAAAAGCCATTTAATAGTGATTTATTAGACTTTATAGAATCTTCTAATATGCTTTCAGCATTTTTCATAATGATTTTTCTCTAGTATGAGAATCTATTATAATCGAGAGAAAATCAGCCTGTCCAACTCTGTGGAGAGAATTTAAATTTTTTATTAAATCTTCTAAAAGAGTTTCTTTTGCTATATGCCTCAATTGCAATTTTATTATCTTGTATAGATTTTTTTCTAACATTTTTCTGAAAAATTTTTATAGTCTGGCAATGACTTATGAAATCTAAATGCAGTCTCTAAATCAAAGTCATCTAAACCTTTATAATTTTTCTAAAAATTTTTTCTCATCTCTAGAAAATCTTCTTTATCAATTTTTAAATGTAATAGACATTTAAATTCCTCCATCATATCTCTACAAGATACTTTTTTTCATTATTCTGTATGCTATGTCAGGGTAATCACTAGCAAAGTAAGCCCATAGCAGACATAATATAAGTTTTATCCACTAAAAATTTTAGGATATTTTAGGTTTTAAATCTAAAGGATTATTCTCATCATATAAGCATAAGTCTAATATTTTTTAGGATCTCTACTATTATTGATTATTCCACCAGTTCCAATTACATATTTTACATCTGTTAAATCCTTTCCACTTTGAACAAAAAGAGTTCCCATAGGTGAAAAATAGATTCTAAAAGGTACCAACATGTCTATCTATAGCAATTTCAGTGCATAACATAGCCATCATTTCATCAAAAATTATATCATCTTCAGTTTCAGATATAAAAATCAGGATTTTTCATGTCTAAATTCAAAATTTTCTCTTATATTAATTTTAGAATCTTTACTACCTAGGTATTCTCTAATCTTATTTAGAGCTAGTGGCTTCATAAAGAGCAAGAGCCGAATATCTCATTCTAAATCACCTTCAACAGTTCTCTTTTGAATAAGGTTCTTCCATGCCTTTTAATTGAATATTATTAGCTTTTTGGTAGACCTGCTCCAATAGAGTGTACATCTGTTGTTGCTCCACCTATATCAATAACAATAGTATCATTACCATCTTGTGAAAAACTTCAGCAGCCATCATAACAGCAGTAGGAGTTGGCATTATTATATTACCAACAATTTCTTGTATACTTTTCCATACCCTTAGCTTTGATTATATTATTCATAAAAACTTCCCTTATAACTTCTTTAACAGGAAGTACATTAATTTTATTTACAACAGGCATAACATTTTCACTGCTGTAGTATTCAATATTATGAGATTTAAATATTTTTTTCTACTCTTCTTTAACTTCTTCATTACCTGCAATTATAATAGGTTTCTTTATATTATTTTTCTGCTAAAGTTCTAGCATTATCTAAGATATATTCTCTATTTCCACCATTAGTTCCACCTGTTAAAAAGTAGAATATCGTAGTCAAGAGAAGATATTTCTTCCATATCTTCAGGACTTAGTCTAAAAGCATAAGTCTTTACAACTCTTCCACCTGAACTTAAAGCAGCTTTTTAGCAGCTTCAGTAGTTAGTTCAGGAACTAAACCTATAGCTATAATTTTTAATCCTCCTGCAGCAGAGGAACAAGCTACTTTTTAACTATTTCATAGTCTTTCAATTTATCTTTTAAGTCCTTTGTTAATTCTTCAAATGCCATATTAAAACCAGTTAAAACATTAGTTTTTAACCGTTGTCATTGCTCTTGCTGTGGAGATAATTTCCTCCTTGTCTAAATCTATTGCAGTTAATTTTGTGTATGTACTACCAAAAATCTATACTGAGATAAATACGACTACTCATTTTTCACACCTTTCCTTATTATAATAAAAAAAATAAAGTTTCAAACTAAGATTACTGCGAGCGTCCTATAATGTTGAAAAGAGCCTTTGTGGAGTTCTAGAAACATTATAAGCTGTGCAACTAATCTTTACAGTTATAAGTTTGAAATCTAGATCACTTATAGTTTCTTCTATTGGAGTCCCTGGTTTATATATTCTATTAAAGCCCATGTCTTTAAATCTTTTTCTGTCTTTTCCCAATCCTCATTACTTGAAGCAATATTTCCACCAACATATAAAAAGTATATCTTTTAATCCATATTCATCACATTTTTCTCTTATACCTTGACAATCTAATTCTCCATATCCATAGATTGAAGAAACGATTATTGCATCTGAATTTGTTTCAAGAGCAGCATTGATAAAAGTCTATTTGAGGAGATAAGGCACCAATATTTACTACTTCAAAAGCCACTTTCTTCTAATTTGTTATGAATTATTTTTATTTCCTACTGTATGACAGTCTGAACCAATAACACCTATAACTATTTTTTCTTAGTCATTCTGTTCCTCCATCTTAATATTTATAAATTAGGAATATTGATTTGTAAATTAGATAATAAGTAAAATAATTCCTTAATCTGATTTTTATTTTTAATTTATTATAACATATTCTTTACAAAAATGGTAAAAATAAAAATCCTCTATATATAAAAGGGATTTTTATTTAGGAAATCATTAGTTTATTAAATGTGTTAGAACACTCGTGGCTCTAGCACTCGTTAGGGTGTTAGTCGTGAGACATGTACTCGTAGGGTATGAATAACACCAACATTGAAAATGTTGCCTAAAATTGCAATTTTACTAATTTTAATGTATAATATATTTAGAACATTAGCAACTGAATATATGGAGTTAAGGCTAGTAAACAGTAGCCTTGTAAAATATTCACTGTTCTGTATAATTGTTCTTTTTAAAATATGATATACAGATAAAAGTAGCGGTGTAGACACAAGTCTTATCCAGTGAGTGGCTATCGTGGACTAGCCAAAAAGAATAAGGGTTTAAAAACCAAACTTCTTAGAAGATAACTTACTTTTTCAGTTATCTTATGAAGCTCTCGACTCTAGCACTCGTAGGGTGTTAGTCGTGAGTAGTTCACTAAGATCTATTTAGCTTCTTTTTTAGGTAATTTAAATGGTCCTACATTTAAACCATATTGTAGAAACGAGATCTAACCTTTCATTTCTCTTACAGTTGCTCCACCTTTTTCTATTTCTTCAGAGTTATACATAGTAGGCATAACATCTTGAATTTTTTATTAGTTATTCTTTCAAAAGTTTCATATATCCATCATTTTTAGCAATAAAATCATCTTCTTTTAACCAGTCATGTCCTTTATAGAATAAAGTTCTATATTTTGCATCAGTGATTACATCATTTTTTAAGTTAAATTGAACTTCAACTTGAGTTTCTTGACCAGAAATATATACTCCTCTATAAGTTCCATCAGGATATTGAGATTTTTGGAGCAGATTTAGTTGCAGCAACAGCTGAAACAGCTCCTACTAACATTAAAAGCAAGTAAAAAAATTTTTTTCATAGTAGTACCCCCTAAATAAATTATTCTTTACATATTTTATAATAAATATATCCATAAGTCAATTATTTTTTTATCAAAATATATAAAAAGTATTATTATTTGAGAATACTTATTATAAAAGGATATTTTTTAAGTTCTTTCTTTAATTTTTTTCTAATGCTTTAGCTCTATGACTAATTTTATTTTTAAGTTCAGGTAATTCAGCTAAAGTTTTTTGATACTCTCTACATAGAAATGAGGGTCATAACCAAAACCAGTATTTCCTCTAGGATTATCAATTATTTCACCAGAATTTCTCCTTCAAAAGAAAAGTTTCTCCATTAGGTTTTGCTAAAAGTTATTACAGAGACGAATTTAGCTTTTCTATTTTCTATACCTTTTAGATTTTTCAATAAGCTTTTTCATTATTTTTAAATCATCACCAGTTCCACTATATCTAGCAGAATATACTCCAGGTTCACCATTAAGTGCATCAACACAAAGACCAGAATCATCAGCAATAGTAATCATATTCAAGAATTTTGCAATCTCTACTGCTTTTTTTCTTTGAATTTTTCTTCAAAAGTTGTTCCATCTTCAATAACTTCAGGAATTTCTACACCATCTTTTATTGAAAGAATTTCAACATTTTCTATATCTGAAAAAAATATCAGATATTTCTTCTATTTTATGTTTTGTTTCCTGTTGCTAGAAATATTTTTAAATTTTCTTGTTCAATAACTTTATCTTGTAAGTCTATAATTCTTTTTATAGAAGCTTTCAGCTAAGTCTAAAAAGTCCATTTAATTCAGTTCTTGTAAATGTACTTTCTTCACCTGTTCCTTGAACTTCAATGAACTCACCTTTTTTTATTCATAATGACATTCATATCCACTTCAGCAGCAGAATCTTCAGAATATTTTCAAAGTCTACCATCAATTCAGAATCTATTTTTCCAACACTTATATGAGCAACATTAGCTATTGAAAAGTTTTTCTTCTAAAATTTCTTCATTTTAATAATTTTTTATAGCAAGAGCAAAGAGCAACATAACCACCAGTTATTGAAGTTGTTCTTGTCCCACCATCAACTTGAATAACATCACAGTCAATAGTTATAAGTCTTTCACCTAATTTTTCTAAATCTATTGCAGATCTTAAAAGCTCTACCAATAAGTCTTTGGATTTCAACAGTTCTACCTGTTAATTTTACCTTACTAGCCTCTCTTTGATTTCTTTCATTTTGTAGCTCTAGGCAACATAGAGTATTCAGCAGTAACCCACCCTTTTCCTGTTCCTCTTAAAAATGGAGGAACTTTTTCACTTACAGAGGCAGTACAAATAACTTTAGTATTTCCCTACTTCTATCAGAACAGAACCTTCAGCATAGATATTTACATCCTTAGTAATCTTAATTTTTCTTTCTTCGTTAAATTTTCTCCCGTCTTCTCTTAACATTGTTAAATCTCCCTTTTATATGTTTTTAGATTTTTATTAACATCATATTTGTAGTAAGTCCAGCAGCAGTACCTATAAGTAATATTATATCACCATTTTTAATTTTTTTGCTGTTCTAATCCATGTGCTAGAGTCATAGGGACAGAGGCAGAAACCATATTACCAAATTCTTTTACTTCATCTATAAATTGACCTTTAGCCACTCCTAATTTTCTGCATGACTATTGGCATAGCAACACTGGCTTGATGAGGAACTACCATGTCAATATCAGATACTTTCATCTTGTTGTTTTCTAAAAATTCTTTAAACATCTTAGGTATTTCTTTGATACAAAGAGCTAGAATACTCTTTTCCAGACATATCAAACATATATTCTTCTTTTTGTATTTTTCAGAATAATATTTAGGGGTGGAAATTACTTAAACCTCCACGAATTTCAGTTGAATGTGCTCCTTCAGACCAAGTTTTTAATGTAGAGTCTATGATTCCTATTTCTTCATCAGATTTTTCTACAACAAAGGCTACTGCTCCATCACTGAAAAGTTGAAAACTTTCCTTTTGATTAGGATTTAATGCTGATGAAGCTACATCACAAGAAACAATTAATACTCTTTTATATCTTCCAGCTTCTAAAAGATAAGACATAGTATCTAAAGCTGTTATAAAACTTGTACATAGTTGTATTTATATCAAGTGCAGGAATAGAAGTTCCTTTTGCTATCTTTTCATGAATTAAGGCTGCCATACAAGGTATAGGTTGTACACCAACAGCAGAGCTGAAACTATACAATCAATATCATTTATAGAAATATTAGAATTCTTTAAAGCTTTTTCACAGGCAGCAAACTAGCAAGCTGAAGCTGAGTTTTCTCCTTCACTTATTCTGTAACGAATATGATCTTTTAAAAACTAACTGTATTTTTAGGTAATACTACTCCCATATCCTTTAAATTTTATTCTTCTCATTTTTCTACCTTCCTAACTATTCTTTTTTTAGTTTTTAGTTTTTATCTATTTCGTAGTTAATAAATTTGATTTCAATATTTTTCAATATTTAAAGAGTGAATAATTTATTAAATTCATTTTTTTACTAATTCTTTTTGTTCATCACTAATATTTAAAATAGCGACTTCTAATAAACTTATCACTTATTTGAAAAACTTGATATTCTCTTATATTTTCAACAAAGAGTATAGTTCTTCTAATAAAATCAGGAAAGACTACAATTTCTTTTTCCAAACTTATTAGTGAATTTGAAAATATCATCTGAACGCCCTTCTATCTTTTTCTATTCTCTGTAGAACTGAACCACATTGACAAGGCTCAGTATTTTTCAACTAAGATATCATTTAGATAATATTTTACAAAAGGTTGACTAGTTCTTCTAAAATCAGTAATTATTGGATAAAATCTCTTTTTCATCTATATACTGCTTTTTCAAATTTTATTAAATCTTCATTGAGATGTAGATGTCCATATTCACAAGTACAAGCTAAGAAACCTTCAGTAGCTTGATAAATTTGATGTATTATTTTTAAATTAAATTGTTTCTTTATATATTCTTCATCAGCTTTCTCCAAAATCTCTGCAACTGAGATAAGTCTTCTTGGAGAAACTTTTAACTTTTCCTTCTTCAATTTTTTAGCAAGAACTAAAAAGTAATGAGGGAGGTGCAACTATCATAGTTGGTAATATTTATTTAATCTTTCAATATGCTCATCTATGTCTTTGAAAAGTATCAAAAATACTCTAAACTTATTAAAAAATGAATTTATAGTTTTGTATAAGTCATTATCTGCTCTTAGGAAAAATGCTATTTTATGTCCAAAAGATATCATTTTTAGGTAGCATCTTAGCAAGAATTGTTCCTGCCCATGTACCTTGTTCTTCAGGAGTTGTTATAAAACATTCCTCTATGACCAGATGTACCTGATGATAAGCCTACTGAAATATTTTTATATTTTTGACTGAAAATTTCTAGTTTTTCACTATTTAAAGCAATTTCCATAGCCTCATCTTTTTACACCTAAGGTATTAAGTTTATCAAAATTTTCCATCATAAATGCTTTGTTCATAGTGAAGTCATCTGTAATTTGATGAGTTTTTAAAATATGGTGAATTTTCTTTTAAAAATTTTAAATGTTTTTTCAACTTGTTCATCTTGATATTTTAAAAGTTTATCTCTTGAAGTCCACTTAGAAAAAGTATCTAACTTTTACAAAAGTAGATATAATTTTTCAATATTTTTATTCATTCTATCTCTCCCTCCTATTAAAAGAAAAATAATAAGCAAAAATTTAAAAAATAAATGAGTTACGAATTATTTTTAATTATAAATAATTCTAAAAAGATTACTGCGACGTCCTATAATGTCTGAAGGAGCCTTTGTGAAGCTCAGAAACATTATAGGCTGGCTAAAGTAATCGATTATATATATATTAAGAAATTATTCAAAAGTATTTTTTAGTGTATCTATTATTTTTTTCTTTTTTTGTCATGACTGACGATGACTGAAAATTTTATCCTCTATTAATTTTTCTAATAATTTAGTACCTTTTTATATTCTTCAAAGTTATTTTTGAATTTTTCTAGGAAGCCATTTCATTTTTTCTGTAAAAGGTAAAAATCTGTTCCCCAACATACATCAGCAGCAAGAAATAAATTATCTTCAGGGAGAAACAAACAAGCTTGTCCCCTTAGTATGCCCACTTACTTCTACAAGAAACATAGATAAATCAGAAAATAAATCACAACTTTCTCTATAAGGAAATTGAGTATTTTTCTTTAAAATCATCTATGATTATCAGCCTTTTTCAAAATCTTCTGGTAATAATTCATCAAAAATTAAGAGACTATCCTTTTTAACTTAAAATCATTATAACAAGTTTTTGGTTAAAATTAGGTAAGAATTCGGAAAAATTTTAAGCCTCCAATATGGTCAGGATGTAGATGAGAAATAATAATATATTTGATTTCATCTGGACTTATCCCTTTTTCTTTAAGTTGATAGTCTATCATATCTTCTCTTTTTTAAAGTTATAGGATTTGCAAATCTATATAGAAAAATATTTAAGATTATTTTTAAAAATATCCATAGAGTAGCCAGTATCATAGAGTATATAGCCTTTTTCCCTATGTTTAATCAAAAAAACTCCTGCATTGAAATTGACTATTGTCTTATCAAAACCTTTAAAAACTCTTTTTAAATCATTGGTACAATAGCCACAAGCAAAATAATCAACTTTTTCTATCATTTTTACTGTGTTCGGATATAGTTTTTAACTCCTTCTAATATAGACATCTTTGGAGAATAGCCCAATTCTTTTCTAGCCTTATCAATATTTAAAGTTTGACTATATTTCATTAAATATAGAGTGTACTTAGTTATAGGAGGCTCTTTTTATTCTAAAATAACTTATAGACTTTCTCTAAAAAAATGAAACTAAAGGTAGAACTAAATTATAGTTCCATTTTAAATATTTTCCTTCTGTTCCCATTTCATTGAAGAATAAAGTTAAAATTTCTTTAAATTCTATAGGCTCACCATTAGTTATATTGTAAATTTCTCTTGAATGTTCTTTTGTTTTTCTAGTGCCAATCTTAAAGAATAGGCAACATTTCTCAACACAAGTTATATCCACTTTTTGCTTACCATCAACAAAAAGAGGAATACCCATTTTTTATTTAATTCTAAAAGTCTTGGAATTATACTAGTATCACCTATACCAAATAATCCTCTAGGGACGAATTATTATATAGTCTAGATTAGAAGCTTTAATTATATTCTCTACCATAATCTTACTTTTTATATAGTAGTTTTAAATCATTTTTCTTTAGGTGCTTCATCTTCTTTAACATCTAATTGGTCCTTTGCTCCTGCATATATACTAGGAGATGAAACAAAAACTAATTTTCAATTTTTTTCTTCACAGACTTGAACAATATTTTTTTGTTCCTATAACATTTACATTATAGAAGTCTTCCCATAGTCCCCAAACAGTAGAAAGAGCTGCAGCATGGATAACTGCTGAACAATCTTGAGAAGCCTTATATAGATCATCTAAATTATCTATATCCCCTTAAAAATTCAACATTTTTCATCAATCAATGTCTTTCCTATCTTTTCATTTCTACCGAAGGCAACAACCTGATAAGAGTTGTTTTTAATTCATCTATTACATATTTTCCTAAAAAATCCTGTAGCTCCTGTAAGTAAAATTTTCACTTTTTCTACCCCCTTCAAAAATTCTATCAATTTCTTTTTCTAATAAGTCACTAGGAGAATAATTATTGAAAAGCTTTTGATAATTTTTCTAAATTTTCTCCATTCTTTTCTTTCCAGCATTTTTATTAAAGGCTTTTTAAAATAGACTTCCTTTGATTTTAAATTTGCTACATAAGCAATCTCGGCTAAATCTGCTCTCACTCCATAATCAAATTGATCATAATCATGAGGAATAATAACAGCAGGCTTGTTATGCTTTTATACAAGAGTAAAGTATGCCTGCTCCACCATGATGAATTACATAGTCAACCTTAGGGTAAAATTTCATCATAATCTAAATAATGATATACTTGTAAATTCTTTTTCTTTTTATAATTTCTTTTCTCTTTCTAAATAGCTTTCCCTAATGAAACTACAAATAGGTAGTTTGGATATTTTTGAGAAAAGTTCTCTTGCTATATCAATTATAGAATTCTTAGCCCATTTTAAATGAGTTCCCTTAGTCAATAATATGATTTTTTTCAAATTTAGTTTCAACTTCAAATTTTGACTATCTTTGAAAAAGAGATGAACAACAAGGACCATGCCCAAGAAAATTGACTAGGAAAATCATCTCTAAATTCAATTTCTTTCATACCCAAAGCAAGTATTGAATAAGGAGAATAGATATTTTCTTCTCCTTTTTCATTATACAATGTAAAATCTAGTTCTTTTTAATTGTTTTCTTAAAAATAAAAGCAAAGTAATTTTTAAAAAGCTCTAATAAGTCTACGAGCAAATTTATCTCTTAATTTAAAGATAAAACTATCTCTTGGGTATAGTCCACCAACATAGGCAGGAGCTTGTTGTCTTATTTTTCTATGGCAAAGGGAGTAGGAATGCTTGTAATCCAAGGGATATTTAAATTTTTAGAAACAAAACAAACTGGAACAGCAATAAAGTCTGCTACAATTATGTCTGGTTTCTCTTCACTAAAAATAATCTTCCATCTCCTTTTATAATTTTTGGCATAAGTCCTAAATTTTCCTTAAATTGCTTGTAAGCTATGATAGGATTAGTTTTCTTATCTGTATCAGATATATTTTCAAAGACATCAGGTCTATCTTCAAGTAAAATTTTTACAGGAAAAACCTAATCTTTTAACAACTCTTTCTTTTTAAAACCTGTAAACACAAATATCGTATTTATCTTTTTATTTAATAAAGGCAAAAACTAATTCTAAAATTGGATAAAGATGTCCACTGAAAGGAGGAGCAACAACTGCAATTTTAATTTTTCTTTGTAAGTATTCATAGATTATTTCCTTAACCTTTCTATCTTTAAAATATCCTAAATGTCCACAATTAACTATTTTATCAAACTTATGAAAATCTAAAAAGCCAACTGTAGATATCAAAAATTCCTTTGAGAACTACCACATTATTTAGTTTACCATGGCCCTTTTCCAACAGGGGCCTAATGCAAAATATTTTAATATTTTCATTGTTGAAGTCTGATAGCTCCATAAATTTTTCCACACATTTTAAACCTGAACTTTGAGAAATAATAATGACATCTTTTAAAGATTTTTATAGGCTCTAAATGTCTTAAAATCTCTTTTTCAAATCTCTTATTAAAAAGAGTATGAGGATAGTAAAGCAATATTTGGATAAACTAGCCTTTTAGTATATTGATATCTTCAAATTCATCATAGGAAAATCTTCATTATAAGGAAAGTTAGACTTTATCACCTTGTAGCCAAATTCTTTAAAAATATTTAATATTTCAAATCTATCATGGCTCTAAAGGCAGCAGTTTTTAAATTGCTACTTCCACTTATAACAAAGACTATTTTATCTTCTTTTTAAAAGAGTTTTTGAAACATCTAAACTCTCTAATTTTTCTAAATATTCTTTAAATTTCATAGTGTATCTTCCCATCTTTAACTCTAATTTTTTATTTCTCCATAGGATTACAGGAGGAGTTAAAAGAGTATATATTAACATAAAAGGTAATAAAAATTCACTAATAATTCATATAGAATTTCTGTAGTTTGAGGCGAAAAACAAATAGAGATTTTTAAACGAGTTTTTCTTCATAATTTCCTTGATAAATAAAAATTCTTGTTATATGAAATGGTGCAATTTTTCCTATAAAAGATTAAGTACTATTACCAAGTAATCTATACCTAAATAGAAACTAAAAATAATAGAATAGTTGGTAATAAAGTAGGAAGCAATATTATAAATAAAAATTTTTACTGAAAAGCATTTTTCATATATACATTACTAAATAGCAACCATCTTTTCATAAGAAGTATATATCTTTTTTAAGCTTGGAACTGTATTTCTCACATTACAAAAATCGTACTTTTGTATAATTTTTACCTTCTTTGAAAGTAGATAAGTGGCTAGGGCTAAATCATCACAAAAGCCAATATTTTATCTTCTCAAAAGGCAGAATATTTTTAAAATATCAGTTCTTAAGATATAGAACATTCCATTTATAGTCTTATTTTTCTTTTTAAAAATGATAAAAGAAAAATATGAAAAATGGAATTGGAATTAATAAAAGGCTGAGATTAATTTTGAGTAAAACCTTTAATATTGTAATTAAAAGGTATTCCCTGTTGCTATCCATTCAGATTTATCTTTTTCATATACACTCAATTCATCTAATCTCTGTCTATTACAGCATCATCATCTAAAAATTATAGAATACTCAGTTTTAATCTTATCTACAACTTGAGCAAGTTTAAATATCTTAGGATTTAACTCCTGAGGACATCATCTAAGTAATGGACTTCTATTCTATTTGAATAATTTTTATCTTTTTAAAAATATTTTCAACTGTATTTATAGCTACTTTTATCGCTTTTATCAACAAGCCATATAAATTTCATATCAGTCGTATTTTTAAATTGGCTATTAAATCTTCTTCAAGTCTAGGATCTCCTGATAGAATAGAGTTTGAAGCACAGTATATTTATTTTTCATTTATTTCAGTCTTTTTCAAACTTATCTATTTTATAGAAATAAGCAAAAGAAAAGAACAATTTTTAAAATAAGTAAAATTATTATATTGTCAGTAAAACATAAAATAAATCTATCATTTAATCACCTTTTTAATACCGAACCTACTAGTCTTAATTGTAAAGAAGCAGGTAAAAGATTTAGGAGAAACATAGAAAGCTTGTTTCTAAAAACCTATTATAGAAAAATCTTTTTCTTTTTCAATTATTTTTATAATTCTTTTTAGCTACATCTTCAGAGCTCATCATAAATTTTTGTGAACTTCCAAATTTTTGCTTGTATATCCTTGTCAAAAAGTTACTTGCAGTTGGACCAGGACAGACAGATAGAACTCTCACATTCTTATTTTTTTATTATGTAGCTCTTCATCAAGTGCTAAAGAATAATGTAAAAGAGCTGACTTAGTTGAGCTATATATCGCCATATATGGATGTTGATATAAGGGCAGCAGTTGAACAGACATTTAAAAATTATTCCTTGTCCCTTTTGTAAAAATTTTTCAGAATATTTTTTGTCAGTAACATAGGAGAGATAAAATTTACATTGATAGTATCTAAATCTTCCTTATCACTTAATTTTTGAAAAATCTGTAATCTTTCCAAAGCCTGCACAATTAATAAGTAAATCTATATCATAATTTTTCAATTATTTTATCTAAATTATCTATATCACTTAAATCATATTTTATACATTTACATTTTAGTGAAGGATTTTTCTTCTAAGTCTTTTTAAAAGTTCTAACTTATCTATAGAATCTTGCCAATAAAAAGCTCATTGTTTTATCTGTTAAATTTATAGCAAGCTCTTTTCCCTATCTCAGAGCTTGCACCAGTTATTAAAATCATTCTATACTTCCTTACTATATTATGCTGAACCTCTCACGACTGACACCTACGAGTGCTAGAGTCACAGAGGTTCTAAGTACTATTTAGTTTCTTTTGAATATCTAGTATTCAAATACTAGCTAATTTCCTAAGACTTTAATGGACAAAGCTCTCCATTGAGAACATTTGTAGTCCTGTTGGCTCGGTTTCAAAACCAGTTTTTATTTTTAAAATCCCTACATTTTTAATGTTTTTACATTTCCTTTTTATTCTTTCAATTTCTTCATTATGCAATTTAACAAAATTTTTAAATTCTTTTTTGTGCTTTTTCTATATTTACTTCTTCTAAATTTTCTTTTTACATTCTTTATTAAAAATGCAGAATACAAATCTCTTTGTATTTTTATTTCTAATATTTCTACCCATCTTTTTGATAGACTTTTCTTTCATATTCATTTTGTACTATGATTTAGTTGACTAGCTTTTACTTTAAAAGTATCAATTTTTATTATATTTTTCCAATATATTCTAATTTTCTAGTTTATTATTTCAATTAATAATGCTGGGTGCTCTAGTTTGATAAAAGATTTTCCAAATCTCTTTTTCTTTTTAAATTTTCCAGTTTTTTCAGATATTTCAGTTTCTTGCTTCTTTCTCTGTAAAAGCTTTAAAACTCATATTTTTCAACTTTTTACTATTGTTCCATTTCTAGTATACTATTCGCTAAAATATTATGAGATTGCTTTTCTTTTCTCTGCGATTTTTCTCTGTAAATTTGAAAGTTTTAACTTTGTTTTTACATATGATTTACTCTTTTTCCATTTTTCTTTATTTTTCTATATTAATAGTACCATCAGCATTGTATTTATTAGGATTGTTTGCTCTTCTCTGTCTATCTAGTTTTCTTTGTAGCCTTATTTTTCTTTTTCATTTATTTCTATATTTTTCAGCTAAAATCTTTAATTCTGCTTTATTATCACTAACGATTGCTATTAGTTTGAAGTTCCTATATCAATTCCAATTTCATTTCTCCACCAACTTTATGTTTTTAGGAGGTGTCCCCTCAAAAGTTATTTGAACATAGTATTTATCCATTTGCAACCCTCTTAAGTAATCTGCAATACAATAACTTATCTAAAAACAACTGTGCATATTTATCATTATTTTTCATTATTACTGGAATCTTTTAGCCTAACCAAGATATGCAACAATCTTCTTTAAAAATCTAAGTCCTGTAATATTACCTTTTCTCTAACAGAATAGAAATTTCCATAACTTTTAAAATATACTTTTTAGCTTTACCATATTTAAATTTTTCATAAGTCGCAAGGCTCTTTCAGCTAATTCTTGTCCCATTTGAGAACCTATATTCTTTTTAAATTTTTGTGTCATAGGTTTTGACATACTTATTTAATTCAAATTTAGATATTGAATATTTTATCTAATTCTTTTATATCTTTTAGATTGCTCTTTTTATCTAAATTACTGATTTCTTTATATTCAGAAGAATTTATTATTTTTCTTTATGTCTTTTAAGAATTTCACTAAGGCAAGAATTATATATCATTCTGGCTATATTTGAGTCTCTTTTTCTAAAAATATGTTTCTTGCTATAGTTCAGTTTTTAAAGCTAATGTTAATACATAATTCGCCATAGTTCCTCCTTCTCATCTTTCTTTTGAGTTTGGATATATCTTCTATATTTTACACACCACACTATATGATATTGAATTGAATATACATATCCTCTTCCAAAATTAATATTCGATATTTTTATTATCGTTTTTATCATACTATATATATTTAATTATTTCAAATTTTGTAAAACAAAAATATGCCATTCACCTCACGACTAACACCCTACGAGTGCTAGAGTCGCGAGTGTTCTGGCATAATTCATAAAATATGTATTAGATGGAGTGTTTTCATTTTAGTATTCATTTTACTTGTGTATATTTGTTGTACAAGAGCTTGAGAGAAAGTTTATAAAAATTTCTCTCAGAGTCATCATATAAGAGAATATCTATCTCTGAAATAGGAAAATAACGATTTACAAAAATAATATATATAAAATAAAACAGAGTATTCATTTATAATTCATAATCGTGAATTATAATTAGAGTATAGAAGATAAAATAATATAAAATAGAGGAGAAGATTTAAATGAAAAATACTAATAGTAGGAGCAATAATTTTAGGAAGTATAGGATTTTCAACAAGTGCTTTACTTGCAATAAGTGAACAACAAGCAAAAGGACATAGCTTTAAAAAGAAGCACAAGGTGGACAAATAACTAAATTCAAACTAGATAGAGAAAAAGGAAGAATGGTTTATGAAGTTGAAGTTATGGATGAAATATAGAAAAAAGATTATGAAATAGATGCTGAAACAGGAGCAATAGTAAAATTTGAACAAGAACAAAAAGGAGCTGGAAAAAGCTAAATCACAGTAAATGAACCCAAAAATTTCTTATGATAAAAGCAAAAGAAATTGCATTAAAAATTCTAAAAATGGAAAAATTTAAAGAAATTGAATTAAAACATAAAAATGGTGTATTAGTGTATGATGTGAAATTGCTGAAGGATTTGCAGATAGAGAATTTCTTATAGATGCTAACACTAGGAGAAATCTTAAGAGAAAAAGATTTCTAATAATTAAATAGTTCCCTTTTTCTAAAAAGATTAATAGAATTCTAAATGAAATGGTGTTGGTAGAAATATTTTTATCAACACCATGTAAAAAATTAAACAAACTTTCAAGATTTTTCAAAGTCTAAGGTAAATAATTAATCTTAGAATTGCAATAATAAACTTAATATGTTATAATTTTGGTAAACAAATTATTGAGGAGATTATTGTGGAAAAAATTACTATATAAATCTTTTAAAGTCTTTGTTATATATATGTTTATGATGACAACTAAGTTTAAAAATCCAAAAATTAAATAATTATTTTTCTCAAAAATTTCTAGAGATAAATAATAAATATGTATTAAAAAGATAAAAAGAAAAACTAATGATAAAAATTTTTGATACTTTTACCTCATTGTATACAACTTTTCATGATTGTGAATATAAGATAACAGCAGATATAAATAATTGTAGAGTTTGTGGTAAATGTGAGTCTATAATTTTGTTGATATAAAAATAAATATAAAAATATAGATGTTAAGATAGCGACAGGAGGAACACTTGCAAGAAAGTATGTCAAAGATCTAAGACCTGATTTAATAATTGCGGTGGCTTGTAAAGAGATTTAATAAGTGGAATAAAGAGATGCAGAACCTTAGTCTATGGAGTTTTCAATAAGATAAAAATGAATCTTGTATCAATACAACAGTTGCTATTGAAGATATCTATACTATTTTTAGAAGAAATAAGTTAATAGGAGAGGTTATGAGAAATTTTTAATAATATCACTTTTAGCTAGTTCTAGTATAATTTTTGCAGGAGAAGCTGAAGATTTTAAAACAGTTAACGAACTGTATAAAGAGAAGAAATTTTAAATCAGCTCTTATAGAATCAGAGAAATTTTTGGAGAAATATCCTGAGTCTAAACATCAAAAAGAGTATGAGATAAGGTTGCAAAAAATTTACTTTTTAGAGAAAAGATTATAAAAAAAGCTGAAGAAGTATTTAAAAAGTTATTCGTAATGGAAGATCTGAGAAAAAGATGAGTATGCTTCTTACCTAGCAAGAATAAATGCCTTACAAAACAAAAAACAGATGAAGCTAGATTTTTACTTTAGAGAAATAAAAATGAAAAACTTATCAAAGAGCACTTTTTGCAGTAGGTCAAGATATCTAGGATAATAATGATGCTGCCAAAAGATATTTACGAAAGTTATAGATAAAAAGTATGAAAATGATAAAGAAGCTATGATGGGATTAGGTATAGTAAACTATAATTTAAAAGATTATGATAAGGCTATCTATTGGTTTTCTGAATATCAAAAATCTAGACCTAAAGAAAATAAAGACATGGTTTCTTATTTAAAAGCCTCAGCCCTTTATAGAAAAAGGAAATACAGAACAAGCTATAGTAGATTTTTGAAGAATTAGCAAATACAAATCCTGCTAATGATTATTCTAAAAAGCAATACTATATTTAATTGAAATTTACAGCAATAAAAAGATGAGCAAAAAGTAAGTTTCTATCTAGAAAAATAAAGAGGTACAAAAGAATACAATACTGCTATGACTATGATGAGAGACTTATATGTAACAAAGGAAAATTATGATAAGGCTCTTCAATACTATGATCAAAGTGATGATAAAAATAATCCAAGACTTATCTATGGAGAAGCTTATTCACTTTATAAAGAGTGGTAAGTATGAAGCAGCTTTAAAGAAATTCCAATCATTAAAAATAGTGATTATTACAGCCAATCTATCTATCATATATTTGCTATAAATTATAAGTTAAAGAACTTTTGATGAAATTATAAAGAGATAGAGAAATTATAAGAAAGGTTGTAGTTAGCCAAGTTGATACAGATAATATCATAAGAATAATTGCAAACTCTGCATATCAAGTTGGAAACTATAAATTAGCAAAAGACTATTATGGTAGATTATTTGCAGTTTCTCCAGATAAGGACAATCTATTTAGAGTAATACTTTTGAGATAGCCAAATGCTAGATATGGAAGACTTACAAATAAGATTTAATCAATATAATAGATTATATTCAGACGATACTGAATATAAGAAAGGGTATATGTTATATACAGGAGATACCTACTATAAAGGCAGGGTCAGGTTGAAAGAGCTGAACAAATCTATATAGGCATATTTGAGTCAGATACAAACACAGAAATCATATCAGGTTTGATGTCTAGTTTATTAGACCAACAAAAATATGATGAAATGAATCAATATCTTTCAAGTGTAAGTGATAATAGCTTAAGCTATCTAAAAGGTGTAGCAGCTATGGGACTAAAATATGATGAGGCAGAAACTCATTTCCAAAATGTTTTATCTAGTGGAGATAGAGGTTTAAGTACAAAGGTTTATTTGAACAGAGTTAGAAATTTCTTTCTTGGCTGAAAGATATAATGAAGCAATACAAGCTGGAGAACAATGTTATCTAGAATAAATCCTGATAAAGAAAAAGAGCTATATATAGTGAAATGCTAGATAAGATAGGATTAAGTTACTTCCAGAGTAGGTAGAAAATATGACCAGCTAGATCTTATTATTCAAAAATTGCTAGTATGAAGGGTTATGAAGTTTATGGAAAATTCCAGATAGCAGATAGTTACTACAATGAAAAGAACTATGCTAAGGCTGGAGAGTTATATAAGTCTATCTATAACAACTATGGAGAAACTTTCTATGGTGAGCAAAGCTTATTATAAATACATAACTACTCTTGGTTTACTTGGAAACACTGAAGCCTTTGAAAGAGAAAAGAATAATTTCTTATCGTATATCCGAATAGTAATCTAAGAACTACTATATCAAAGTTAAGTACAAACTTCTATAGTAGAAGTGGAGATACAGAAAAAGCCATGAGAAGCTCTTGATGAAGTCTAAGGCAAAAAATACAGATGATGCAGATGTTAAAGAAAATAACACTATTAAAAATAATAGGGACTAAAAATTAGAAAGAAAGATTACAAAAGATATGGAAAAATATCTGGGAGATATCAGATCCTGAAGAAAGAGCTTACTATTCAGCTCAATGACACGCACAAAAGAAAGATCCAAAACTTGTAAAAAGAATATGAAACATTATTGAAATCTGAAAATTACAAAGCTTATGCTTCAAAGGCTCCTAGGAGATTATTATTTTTGATAAAAAGACCTAGCTAAGTCTAAAAATATTATGGAACTCATGTTTCAGTAAATAAAAATCAGATGAATATGTTCTATATAGATTAGGACAGGCAAATGAAAAAGAAAATAACTTGAAAATGGCACTAGCTGACTATAAGTTAGTTTATGAAAAGAAAGGTAAACTAGCAGAAGATGCTATGCTAAGAGCTGCTGAAATCTACTGATGAGACAAGAAAATAATGTGGAAGCAGATTATTTACAAACTTTATGCAACAAAAAGGTAGTAAAGATTTAAGAAAAGCTATTCTATAGAAAAATTAATTTACTATAAACTTTTAAATGAAAAACAAAAGAAGCTAAAAATATTATGATGAACTTAAAAAATTAGATGCTAAAGAGAGGCAGAAAAATTCAAGGCATACTTCTAAAATATAAAAATAGTTTGTTATAAAGCTAAATTGGAGAAGTAGCAGTTCATTGCTAGCTAAATTTCTTAACGATAAAAATCAAGAATTCGCTGTAAATTCGACTAACTCTGCAACAAGTTAGCTCAAACATGTCGACATTTACTCGGCTCATTCTGTTTGATGTCTAAAGATTAGATGCAAGTTCACTGTACTTATTCCAACTATGTAACTCACTCATTTTTATATTAATTAGAAGAGTACAAAAAGGAGGAAGGAAATGAGTAAGAAAGTATTGGCTAATATTTTTACTACTGGGAGTACTAACTTATGCAGAAGACAATGAGTACAACTGTTATCATTAGTGATAGTGCACAAAAAGCAGCAGACAATGGTGAAGTTATAACAACTGAAGTTACCAAAAAGTTGTTGGAGAAAAATAACCAACAATTAGATGTTAAAAGAAATTGATACTGAAGAATTAATGCTTCAAAAATCAAAATTTAGAGTCATCTTCTATAAATATTACAGGAGAAAAATTTAAAAGAAAATGGTGACAAGGTAAAGGTTAATCGTGAAAATACAGCTACTATTGAGGAAGAATTATCTCAAGGAGTAGAGAGAGTTTTTAGAAGAATATTAGATAAAAGCTATTTTGGATAGTAACAAGATAGAAAAGGGAAGAAATAGAAATGCAAATATTAAAAAAGCAGGCGGAATATTAATGTATTTTATTCTCTTAATAGGAATAGTAGGATTATATGCAATTTTGGAAAGATTCTTTTATTTTTGCTTCAAAAGAGAAATGAATTATTCTAAAATTACCTTCAGAAGTTAAACAACTTATAAAGAAGGAAAATAAAAGAGTCTATAATCTACCTTGAATTCCAATAAATCATCAACTTCAACAGTTTTAAAAAGAAATCTTGATTTATGGGTATAAAAGAAAATAAGAAACATTATCAGCACTTGAAGAAAAGGAAAAAGAAAAGCAATAGAACAGATAAAACATTTAGAAAAGAAATATGTGGCTTTTATCTCTAGCAGCTAATGCTTCACCTTTATTGGGGCTTTTAGGAACAGTTACAGGTATGATAACAGCCTTCAACTCTATAGCATTAAATGGAACAGGAGATGCTGGAATCTTAGCAAAAGGATATCGAAGCTCTGTATACAACAGCAGGAGGACTATTTGTAGCTATTCCTTGATGATATTCTATAACTATTTTTAATAAGAGAATAGAGTTTAGTAGTGACTGATATAGACTTGTACAGAAATTGTTAAATTATTTCGAGAGAGTGGTGTTGACAATAATGAAATTAGATAGAATAAAAAGAAGAGGGAGTGGTGGAACACTGATTCTAGAAATCACTCCACTTATAGACGTGGTTTTCCTTCCTTTATCTTCTTTGTGTTGGCAGCAACTTTCGATGAAAGGTCTGCTAAAATAGAGGCTTCCTAAATCAACTGTTGCAAAAGAAACAAAGAGTACTTTGAAGGAAGTTCAAGTTCTAGTGGATAAAGATAAAAATGTTTATATAAAATATACTAATAATTCAGGAAGACTGAAACTGAGGGTTAGAATTATCAGCTTTTTGTTGATTTTTGTATCAGAAAAACTTTGATACTTCTGAAAGTAAGATAATAGTAGTTTCAGCTGATAAAGACATCGATTATGGTTTTATTGTTGAAAATATGAGCTTATTGAAAGGAAGCAGGAGCAGAGTGGTATAAATATAGAATACTAACAATTGCAAAGTAGGTGATAAAATGAAAAGAGTGACTATATCTGTCTGTTTTATCTATAATTATAAATATAGGAATTATACTTGCTTTAACAGTATTTTCAAAAAGATACTCAAGAAATATTAGATGCTGAACAAATAAAAAGTGGTTTGGTCGCGAGTAGAAAGTGATGCATCAACAAAGTTTAAAGGCGAAAAGAATGTAGATGCTAAAAAACAAAATTTAGATGCTGACAGTATAGAAAAGAAAGAAGAAAAAACTGAAAAACCAGAAAAACCTACAGAGTTGAAGAAATTAAAACTGAAAACTGTGAGAAAATTGCAGAGAAACCAGAAAAGAAAGCAGCAGAAAAACCTGCTGAAAAGCCTAAGGAAAAACTCCAGAAAAGCCAAAAAGAAAAGCCAGTTGAGAAAAACCCGTTGAGGAAGAAAGTAGAGAAACTTGCTGAAAGCTCCAGAAAAACCTACAACTAAGGAGAATTCAAAGAAAAGTTCTTTCAGAAAGTTCAGATTCAAAAGGAACATCTAAACAAGAAAAACCTTCTCTAGCAGACTTAAAGAAACAAATATCAGGTTCACTAACCTAAGACTTCCATGGTGGATATAGCCCAACAGCTGACCCTGATGGAGAAGAAGTAGTTGATAGAGTTTTTACAAAATGTAAATTATTCAAATGGTTTAGTTTCTAGAGGTAAGATGGGAAATTCTAGTGATGGAAGAGTAGTTGATTGAATGCTAAAAATAAGGTACCTGAGTTCCACAAGCAGCAAAATCTTCTGGGAAAACATGGAAAGTTAAAAGATAAAATTAAAAAGTTGATAAGATGGAAATGTTTATCTTTCGTTATAGTTGAAGGAAGTGAGTACCTGAAATAGATGCTGCAGTAGAAAGAGTTGTAGGAACTTGGAGAGTTAAACTTATGAAAAATGAGTAAACACTGTAAACGGAACATTTGCTTAAAATTATAATTTTGATTTTTAAATAATAGGGAGGAGTGAAATGCTATTATGGGACTTCGCTTGAATAATGACTTTAAAAATTGGGTTTTGAAAATAATTTTGAAAATGATTTAGTATTTGTTGAAAATATGATATCTTTTTATGGATGCTATAAAAATAGAAAATATGAAGCTATAGTAATAGACGAAAGAAATTCAAAGAAGAAGCACTTATCAGTTTAATAACAAAAATTACTGAACTTCAAAAAGAGTGGTACTAATTATTTTAGGAGGCATCAAACTGGAGAGTTATTGCAGGAAGTATAAAAGCAGGAGCCTATGACTATATGTAAAACCAGAAATACCTAAAAATATTGTAAAGTAGTAGAAAAATCTGTAAAGATTACAAAGGTTTGGTAGAAAAGTTGATAAAACAAAGAGTACAGGAGAAAAATTAATAGGTGAAAGTAAACTTATGATAGACCTTTACAAAGTTATAGGAAAGGTTGCTAATAACTCTGCTCCTGTTTTAGTTACAGGGAAAGAGGAACAGGAAAAACGAGGTGTAGCAAAAGGCTATACACCAATTTAGTAATGTTCACGATAAACCTATTATAAGTGTAAACTGTAATTCATATAGAGCAAATCTATTGGAAAGAAAATTGTTTTGGTTATGAGAAAGGTTCATTTGGAAGGAGCAGCTTTTAGTCAATATGGTGAGTTAGAAAAGGCTGAAGGTGGAATACTTCATCTGGCAAATATAGAATCTTTAAGTCTTGATATGCAATCTAAAATACTATTCTTACTTGAAGAAAATAGATAGATTGGGTGGAATGGAGCCAATAAATGCTTTTGTTAGAATAATAGCATCTACAAGTGTAAACCTTGAAGAACTTATAGATAAAGGACTATTTATAGATGAACTTTATAGAAAATTAAAAAGTTTTAGAAATAAATATTCCTAATTTAAGGGACAGAAAAAGATGATATACCTTTTATTATTGACCACTATATGCCAGAGTGTAATAGAAATGGATATAAAGGGTGTAACAAAGATGGCCCTAATAAAAAGTTACTGAGATATGACTGGCCAGGTAATGTAAATGAATTAAAAATGCAATAAAAATATGCAGTTGCAATGTGTAGAGGTTCTAGTATTTTTGATAGAAGACTTACCACCTAATGTAATAGGTGAAAAAGTAATCACTTCAAAAGAAGAAATTAGAGCACTCTATTGAAAATTTAATTAAAAATGAAATAAGTCAATTAAAGAGTAAAAATAAGAAAAGTGATTATTACTGAAATAATCTCAAAGATTGAAAAAGAATTGATTAAGCAAATGCTTGAAATAACTAATGGAAGAAAGTAGAGACGGCTGAGATTTTAGGAATAACAAGAAATACTAAGAACTAAAAATGAATTATTAAGATTTGGAGTAAAAATGCATATTACACTTTATAGAAAATATAGACCAAGTAGTTTTTCGAAGTATCTGGAGAAAATGAAATAGTAAAAAGTCTTAAATTATCTTTAAAAACAAATCTATGGCTCATACCTATCTTTTTCAGGACCAAGAGGAGTTGGTAGACACACCATTGCAAGGCTCATTGCAAAGGGAGTGAATTGTTTAAACTTAGGTGAAGATGGAGAGCCTTGTAGATGAATGTAAAAATTGTGAGGCTATAAATGAAGGAAGATTTACTGACCTTATAGAAATTGACGCTGCTTCAAATAGAAGTATTGATGAAATAAGAAGTTTAAAGAGAAAAATCAATTATCAACCAGTGGAAGGTTTGAAAAAGTATATATATAGATGAAGCACATATGCTAACAAAAGAAGCATTTAATGCACTTTCTAAAGACTTTGGAAGAGCCACCATCTCATGTAATGTTTATATTGGCAACGACAGAACTAGATAAGATATTACACTATAATTTCTCGTTGTCAAAGATATGATTTTAAAGCTCTTGATATAGAAGATATGAAGTCTGGACTGAAGCATATTTTTAAAAGAAAAATTTATCTATGAGTGATGAAGTATATCCGCTTATCTATGAAAAATTCTTCTGGAAGTATGAGATTCAATTTCTATTTTAGAAAGACTTATAGTCACAGCCAATGGAAATGAGATAAATTTAAAGATAGCTGAAGATACTTTAGAGTAAATACACAAGTTCAAGAATAAAGATAGATAAGTTGTTAAATGAAAGCGAATATAATATAATAAATGAATTGGAAAGCTTTAGCAAATGAATCTTTTGATATGAATTATAAAGACCTAGCTAAATACTGTAAAAATGCTATAGTTAAAAATGAATTAGATATAGATAAGGGCTTAAAAATAATATCAACTATCTATGATGTAATAAATAAGTTCAAATTTGAAGATGATAAAAACTTGTTGGCTATGGTAATAGTTGCAGATATTTTGGCAAATTCAACTCAAACTATAGTAAGAACAGTAACTAAGGTTCAAAAGTTGTGAGAACTGATAATACACCTAATGCTGTAGTGGGCTGTTAAAGAAAAGCCAAAAGTACAGATTACTATAGCTGATGTGAAGAGTAATTGGAACTCTATACTAGATGAGGCTAAAAAGAAGAGTTTCATATAAAGTTTTCTTAATGGGAGCTAATCACTGTGAGAGTAGAGGATAATATTATATTCGTAACTTATGATAAAAATATTTATTTCCAAAAGAACAGATGGAAAGTGAAGAGTATAATAGAGAATTTACAGAAATTATAAGGAAATTCTTCAATGAAAACAGCTTAGAATTAAAATATGAAGTTATTGGGCAGAAAAAGAAAAGAAGAAAGTGGTGAGGAGGAATTCTTTTAAAAAGATAGAAAAATTATTTGAAGAAATTCCTAGTTAAGGGGAGATATGCTAATAGTAAGGTATACTAATGTCAGCAGCGACAATAGTATTGTATTTTTCCTATCATATTTTTACCTTTTTTAGCTTATCTTATACCTTACTATAAGATAACAAGGGTAAATTTGTATAAGAAAAATATTCACTAGCAGTAAATATTATAGTAGCCTTGATTTTAGTATTTATAAATCCAGGATATTTAATGTTATATTAATTTTTCCATATGCAATGGAATTTATGTTTTTATCTATTTAATAAAAATAGCGAAAAAGAATGCAAGTTTTAATAGAATAGTTTTTAATGTCTGTAGTACCAACTATACTAATATCTTTGTATCTATATGCAAAATATGGATATGATAAATTATACTATGAATTATATGATAACAAATTTACCTAGAATGAAAGATATTGTGGAACAAGTAGGGAATTGAAACTGTAGTAGCAGTACAAGAATCAATAGCCTTAGTAAGTAATTACTATATCTTTGGAGCATTTTTGTTGTAATAGTTTCTTACTTTTTCTTTTTCTTAAATCTTATACCTAGTACATATAAACTATGGAAAATTTCATGTTATTGGTTAATACCATATATGTTGATATTATGGGCTCACAAATATAATATATCAAGCAATCTATTGATTGAAAATAATATATTAGAATGTATAAAATGGATGTATGTACTGTATGGAATAAAGTTATATATAGTTTACTCGATAGAATAGGAGTAAAAACAAATATAATAAAACATGCAATAAGTATGATGATAAACACAATATGACCATTTGTATTTATATTAGGTGCATTGGTAAGTTTTAATTTATAAGTAAAAGAAATAAAAATATATAGAATATAAGGGGGTCATTGAAATGGCGAAAATACAAGTTATACTTTTAGAAGATGTAGCGGGACAAAGGAAGAAAGGAAATAGTTACAGTATCTGATGGATACGCTCACCTTCCTTTTTAAAAAGGAAAAAGGAGTTTAGCTACTCTGAAGAATTACATAGAAAGCAGAAAGAAAAAGAAGCTAAAAAGCTTGAAGAAAGAAAATAAATCTTTAGAATTAAAGAAAATATTAGAAAGCTAAAACTTTAAATCTTTCAGTTAAAAGCTGGAGAAAAATGGAAAACTATTTGGAGCAATAACAAGCAAAGAAATAGCAAGCCATATTAAAGATGAATTAGGTCTGAGATATGATAAAAAGAAAAATAGAAAGCAAAATATAAAAAGCTTTGGGACCTGATGAAGTAGTAATAAAACTATTTACAGATGTAAAAGGCAGTAGTAAAAATAAACGTAGTTGCAAAAATAATGGAGGAAAATGGAATTTGAAGAACTAAATAGGATTCTTATAGTTTAGAAAGCTGAAAGGGCTCTAATAGGAGGAAATTTTCTTTGATGTAAATTCTTTAGATGAAATAAAATACATTATTAAGTCAGATGATTTCTATAAAAAGAGCATGCTGGAAAATATAGAGCTGTGAGAATCTTTTTCTGAAAGTAGAGGTGAGATCCTATTTTAGTAGTTGAAGAGATTAAAAAGTGATTTAAAAATGAAGAGATTCTTCAAGTATTGACTGAAATTATAGATGAAAATACTAGTTCGTACAATCTTTAGAATATGCTGAATTGATTAAAGAAAAAGCTATGTTAAGAAGATTAGGACAGGTAGGAATGAAATCACCAAGACAGCATATACTGATGTTAGAACTGCTGAAGAAATTATGGATGAAGCAGAAGCAAAAAGTTTTAAATTTATCTAAAAATATACTTAAAAATAGCATAGTAGAATATGAGAACTGCAAGTTTAGATGAAATGAGAAGAATAGATAATGTAACTGCAAATCGTGGTAAAACATTAGGGATACCAACTGGTTTTTGTTGACTTAGATAGAATGACAAGTGGTTTGAATAATTCTGACTTAATAATCTTAGCTGCAAGACCAGCCATGGGAAAAACAGCCTTTGCTCTAAACTTAGCATTGAATGCTGCTAAAGAAAAGAAAAATGTTTTAATTTTTAGTCTTGAGATGCCTGTTCAACAGCTATATCAAAGACTTTTAGCAATGGAATCAGGAATTTCTCAAAATAAATTAAGAAATGTTTATCTTGAAGAAGATGAATGGAATAAGTTGACATTGGCAACAACTAACTTATCTAATTTGGGTATATATGTTGCTGATTTACCACATACAAATGTTTTAGAGATAAGATCTTATGCGAGAAATATGAAAAACTCAGGTCTTTTAGATTTAATAATAATAGACTATTTACAATTAATAAATGGAACTGGGAAAGGTAGAGGCTCTGAAGCAAGTAGACAGCAAGAAATTTCTGATATATCAAGAGCATTGAAAGGGCTTGCAAGAGAATTAGATGTACCTGTAATAGCTCTTTCACAATTATCAAGAGCTGTTGAAAGTAGAGTTGATAGAAGACCTATGCTTTTCAGATTTGAGGAGAATCTGGAGCCATAGAACAAGATGCCGATATAGTTGTTTTCTTTACAGAGAGAGGTACTATATACCTGACACAGAAAACTAAAGGGAATTACAGAATTAATTGTTGGTAAACACAGAAATGGAGCTACTGGAACAGTAAAGCTTAATTTCTTAAGTGAATTACAAAATTCTAGAGTTATACAGATGAAGTGAAATAAAAATTTTTAGAAGGGATGATATTTTGAAAAAGCGGAATTACTAGCACCTGCTGGGAATATGGAAAAATTTAAGATGGCTATACACTATGGAGCAGATGCTGTATTCATGGGTGGAAAGATGTTTAATTTGAGAGCTGGAAGTAATAACTTTTCTGATGAGGAATTGGAAGAAGCTGTTAACTATGCTCATGAAAGAGGAAAAAGAGTCTATGTAACTCTTAATATTATTCCACATAATGATGAATTGGATGCCTTACCAGACTATGTAAAGTTCTTAGAAAGAATAGGAGTAGATGGAGTTATAGTTGCAGACTTAGGGTATTCCAAGTTGTAAAAGAAAAATTCGATCTAAAACATAAGTATCAGTACACAGGCAAGTAACACAAACTGGAGATCAGTTAAAATGTGAAAGATATGGGAGCAAAAAGAGTTGTACTTGCAGAGAAATTTCTTTAGAAAACATTAAAAAATTAGAGAGAAAGTACCTGATATAGAATTGAAGTTTTTGTACATGGAGCTATGTGTATGGCAATTTCTGGAAGATGTCTACTAAAGTAACTATATGACAGGTAGAGATGCAAACAGAGGAGACTGATGCTCAAGCATGTAGATGGAAGTATTCTTTGGTTGAAGAAACAAGACCGGGAGAAACTATGCTTGAGTATATGAAGATGAACATGGAACATATATTTTTAACTCAAAAAGATTTATGTACTATAGAAATGATAGATAAAATCTTAGATGCAGGAGTAGATTCACTTAAGATTGAAGGAAGAATGAAAGGGATTTACTATGTTTCAAACTGTGTAAAAAGTATATAAAGATGCATTAAACTCTTACTATAGTGGAAATTTTGAATATAATCCTGAATGGAGAAATGAGCTTGAATCTATTTCAAATAGAATCATATACAGAGGTTTCTACCATGGAAAAAGCAGGAAAAAGAATCTCTAAACTATAACAATAGAAATTCATATAGCCAAACTCATAAATTGGTTGCTAAAATTGATTAAGCGATAATGAGTATCTAGTAGCTATTAGAAATAAATTGTTTGTTGGACAAAGCAGTTCAAATTGTTAGTCCAGAAATAAAAGTTAGAGACTTTGTAATGCCTGAAATGATACTATTAGATAAAAATGGGTAGAGAAACAGAAAAGTGTTGAATCTGCTAATCCAAAATTCATTTGTAAAGATGAAAAACAGATATACCTATGAATGAACTAGATATGTTAAGAATAGTTTTTATAGGAACTAGGGCTCTTGAAACACTAATGGTGAGGCAAGTAATCAATATATATAACTAAAATTTTTATTATTGTTTATCAAATAGTGTTGATAAAAAGTTTAGACTATGACTTAACATAATTAAGAGAATTTTTGAGAATAAAAAAACTTAAAAATTCTCTTTTTTATTCAAACTAAATCGCATTATTGTATTAAAAAAATTAAGCGCTAATTGAAATAATACCTGCTTGAATTAATAGCGCTTTTTAAAATTACTGAAAATTTGAATATCCAAATGCTGTTCTCTTTTATTGATTTTTATTTTATTGTTTAAACCTTCTATTAAACCATTAGTAATATTTGATTCAAACATATTTTTCGATATATTTCATATATTTTTTTCAGAGTTTTTAGAGCTATTATCATTTTTCTTAGAAATCTTTTTCTTTACTAGCTAAATATTTTTACTATTTCTTCAAATCTTTTAAAGTTATTATGCTTTATTGTTTGAATAATATCTTGGTAGATATTAAAATTAATCTCTAATTCAGGATTTTTTTCTAAAAGATAATCTACTTTATCTTTTGCTACTTAGTTTGCGCTTAAAAGCTTTGACAATAATAGTTTACTTGACAAAGATCAGGATAATATTTTAATAATGATTTCCAAAAATAGCTTTTAGTTTTCTTTTTAATGAATCATCTTTAATAGAATTCATAATAGATATTCTAGTTTGATTAAATGCTCTATTAACAAGATTAACAATATGAAATTTATCTATTACTATTTTAGCATTAGGAAAAGATAGAATTAACTAAAGCTAATATATGGAGACATACATATCCATACAGATATATTTTTACATTATTTCTAGCTTCTAAAGAAAAATCTTGAAAAAGTATTCTGTAAGAGAATTTAAAGTCTTCTATCTTCAACAATATCAATAATATTCTTACTTTTGATAGTCAGCAAAAACAAAAAGACATAGCGCCATCAATATTTTTTTAACAGATTTAAATTCATCAATACAAATAGCTTTCAGGTAAATGTTCTTTATTAACTTTAAAATCAGAATAACAATCATCCATAACTCTTTGAACAGAAGAAATAAAATATTATACTCTTAGCAATAGATGTAAGAGATAGATTTTCTTTGAAGTTCATGAGCAATAGTATACTTAAGATTATTGAGATATATTAGAGTTATCACTGACAATATTTGTAGAAGGAGAAAAAGTTTTTACAATCTTTACAGATATATCTTTGTACAGTAGATTAAGTTCAATATTGTAATTTTGAATAGGAATATATTTAATTTTACGATATCCTAGAACCATTTTTAACAATATTTTTAGAATTACAATGAGGACAAGCACAGTAATTAGATTTAAGAAAACCTTTAAAAACTTTAATTCGATAATTACCTTTTTGAGTAACTTGACAATATTCTTCTTCTGGAAAAGAAAATATTATTATCTTGAATATTTAAGAAAGTTTTTGATAAAATTAGATAGAGACAATGAAATCACTTTCCTTTTATGGTTATTTTTCAGCGATTTAATTTTAACAGGAAAAATTTTATTGTCTCAACTTTTTATTAAAAAAATGGTATTGATAGAAATTTCTTCCATCAACACCATTTATTATACAACCATAAAAACAGAAAAAGTTGTTTGATTCAGTTTTAAAAGATCAACCTAATGTGAAGGTTTATGATGGTAAAGTGGGTTCTAATAATGGCTTTGATCATGTTTATGCAATAACAAATGATGAAAGGAAAAATAATAGAAGTATGGATAGTGGATAGTAAACAAATGGGAAGTACAAAGAGATTAAAAAGAAGGAGCAATTAAATTAAATAATAATGCAGCTAAACTTAATGGAAAAAAGTACAAGACAACTTTCACCAGATTGGATAGAGGCTAATTCAGTAAAATTAGGTAAGGAAAAAAACCAATAGTAAAAATAATTAAAGAAGCAGAAAAGAATGGTACTTTAAGAATAGGAGTAGCTGCAGTAAATAAAGAAACTAAAAAGTTAATAGTTGTTGAACTAAAAGTAAAAAATAAATAGGAATTAAAAGATGAGGTGAATATATGTTAGTAAGCAAAAAGTTTAATGAAAGATTAAAACATTTATTAGAGAGTATGGAGTCATTAATAGATGATGAAAGTGATAATTTAAAAAGAATAGAAGAGAAAAAGGAAATTGCTTATATTGTATAAAAGAGCTAGGAAGAATCTATGAAACAACAGCTTCTAAAGCCTTATTAGATAGATAAAGATATAGAAAGCTTTTAGAAAGAATATATATGTATACTCAAAGCTATATCTTATGAGTAGAGATACTAGAGCGTACCTTGCCTGTGTAAAAGATGCATCTTTTTGCATTTTGATGTCAAATAATAAAGATTTTTAGATTTTATATTAAGAACTTTTGATATAATAGGACACGAAAAAGAAAAATATAAGAAATCTGTGAGCTGATTTTTATTTAATGAGAACAATATTACTTGCTATAAGAGGAAATTGGGAAGAGGTAATAGCTAGAGCAGATTTTTATTCAGCTAATCCTTCAAAAAGAGACAGATTTTTAAAATATTTTTCCTCTTGAATTTAGATTTTTGAAAGCATTAGCAGAAAAGAATATTGAAAAGATGAAAAGAAAACATAAATGCGATGTTAGAGCCAAAAAGTAGCAAGACAAATGATGTATGATGAGAGTATATTTTTGATTTTTATCTTCATACCCATGTATTGTTATGTTTAAAAATAGCATCATATTATGGATTTGATTTAGAAATAGAAAGTGATATAGTTCCAAAGATTAATTGACAATACCCCAGCTAAAGAGTATCCAGAGCCTTATGAATTTATGAAAAATTTGATTTAAAAACTATTACACCAGAAGAATGGAAAGCTTGGATATATGAATATTGTCTAAACCCTGAAGAACTAAAAAGGATTTGAAGAAAAGAGGTTATTTTATATAGGAAGGAGGAAATATGGCAGATATAACAGATGTATATGTAAGAATAAAATATAAGAAAAATGGAAAAATATATGAAGATGATTTACTAGAAGATATTGATATGTATGATGCTTTATCTGATATGGAATACAATGGATTACACTATGAAATAGATGACAAACTTATTATGAGGGCTTATGGTAGAAATTATTATGCTTTATGTTTTCAAAATGAAAGTGAATTAAAGACTATTTATTTGAAATTTCAAAGGAAAAGAGAATAGAAAATATTTATTATATATATTGTGAATATTCATATATAATGGAAGTAATTAGATATGGAATAATAAATATGAGATATAGTAAATAAAAAGTAACTGTCAATATAGAAAAAAGAAGAAAAATATATAGAAATATTTGAAAAATTGCTAGAAAATCATATCCTAAATTACTAGAAAATTATGAAAAATATATAGATGATGAGTTAGAAGATGATGAAGTAGAAGAGTATGAAGATAAAATGGATGAGATTATGAGAAAATATTCATTGAAAAGAATTTGAAAAGTTTTTAGATAAAATAAAATTAAAAATAATAATTAGAAAAAGCTGAATAGAAATTTATCTGTTCAGCTTTTATACAATTTAAAATTTCTAAGAGTAAATATTGGTTATGAAAGAAAGGTCTTAATAGATAATGTTTGTGAGTGGTATAATAAAATTGTAACACAAGAGTCTAATAAGATAAAAATATTTTATGAATTATGCCAGAACACTTGCGACTCTAGCACTCGTAGGGATATTAGTCGTGAGAGATTCAGTTAGTAATTATTAATTTTTAAGGTATAATATAAACTATGAAATTTAAATGAAGGGAGATTTTGAATGACTAAGGTAAGTGAATTTTTAGAAAAAAATGTATGAGGAGCCTAGCCAAGAGTTAGAAAATGAAATGCTTGAAGAAATAATAATGAAGGCTAATTTTTAAGTTATATCAATAGACCAGATAACGGAAAAACAGATGTTTTTAGTATAAATATGTTATTGACAGATGATAAAAAACTTTATTTACCTGTTTTTACAGATGTAGAAGAATTAGCAAAATAGGGGTATTCTGAAGAAATGGACACAATAGAATTAAATTTTGATAATTATTCTGAAATTATATTGATCATCCTCATGATATAGAAGGACTTGTTATAAATCCTTTTGGAAAAAGTTATATTATCTCTGAAGAATGGTTAAGCTGAATTAAGAACTATGAAAGAAGAGAGTTAAAAGTTAGAGAATTAAAAATTCCTGTTAATTCAAAAATCTTATTAAGTGAACCAGAAAAGATTTCCCACTATGTTAGCTGAAGAAGTAACTAAATGTTGAGATGAAATAGGTACTATAAATAGATTATGGTTACTTGAAATGACAACTGAAAAAGATGAAAGTTGGCTTTTAGTAGTTGATTTTTAAAGGGATAAAAATGAAATCTTCCGTGAAATAAATGATGCAGCAAGAAATTATTTAGGTATGAGATACTTAGATATGATAACTATGATGATGAATTTGCTAAAAAAATCTGTTGAAAATCATAAGCCATTTTATGATAAAATAAAATAAGTTTGTAACAAATGTTACAGACTTTTTATATAAAGTAAACTATAATTATATCAAAAATAATATGGAGGTTGTTATGAAAAAAATAATGATTTTATTTGCATTTTACAGTTTATTAGCTTACTCAGCGAAAAACTGTGGATTATCAAGAAGTAGATAAATATATTAGACAAAAAAATTGGATAAGGATAAGGAAATAACTTTTATTTATAAAGTTAATCAAGCTGATTTTACTTTAGAAGTTATAGTGATGGGAAACTTACAGCAGTAACTGATTTAAAATCTAATCCAGGACAAGCTGCTATGGATGGAATGAAAATCAGTAGTTTCTGAAAAATGGGAAATTAAATCCTGAATATAAAAATATTTGCAGCTGATGGAAAATTATTAAGTGAACAAAAATATAAATTAAATAAGTCTATAAGACTTTTTGATACAGCGAATATAATGGCGTATTTAGATGGAGATATCCTTATGATGATAGATTAATGGAACTTTTAATGCTGTTGATACTATGGAAACTATAGGGATATCACCCAAATAATGTAAAAATATATAAAAAATATATGTTAACCATAAAAATAATACTGTAAAATTGAAGTTAAAGATTATAGAGAAAAATCCAATGTTATTACAAATAACAAATATAGATATCAAAAACTTTAAGTGGGAAAACTGAATATTTCTATCCTAATGGAGCTTTTCTCTACTATGAATGTAAAAAATGGTGTTTTTAGATGGAGAAGCAAAAACTTTATTATGAAAATGGTAAATTAAAAACTTATAGCAAATAATAAAAATGGTAAAATGAATGGAATAGTAACTACTTATTCTGAAGACAGGGAAAAGTTATTAAAAATAGAAGTTAAAAGATGGAGAAGTTGTTAGAGAAATTCAATAATTTTTATAGGTATAACCATTTTTAAATATAAATTAAAAAGTATAAGCGAGTTACATCATAATTTATTAATAGAACTTTTCTTTGAACTAAATATTAATAGTTTTGACAAGATTACTGTGACGTCCATTATTGTTGAAAGAGCCTTTGTGGAGCTCTTGAAACACTAACGGCAGGCAAGTAATCGCTATATATAACTATAAATTATTTAAATCTTTTTAAAGAAAATTTTCTAAAAATCTACTTAGTAACGAGCTATTTTTTTACTTTTTATTTGAAAATACTCTAAAAATCTAATATAATAAAGGTGAACTAATAAAAATAAAAGTGAGGATAAAATGTTTGAATATCTATATGGAACAGTAGAATACAAGAAAATGGACTATATAGCCATAGATATAAATGGTGTTGGCTATAAGGTGTATTTTTCCACTGAGAGAATATGAGAAAATTGACTTAGGTAATAAATATAAAGTTCTATATTTATAATCATATTAAAGAAGATGCATATAAATTAATTGGATTTTTAGATGAGAGATGAAAAAAATCTATGAAATACTGTTAAAATAAATGGTATAGGGACCATCTTTAGCTTTTAGCAGTATTGTCTAATTTTTTCTTATGACAAAATTGTTGAAATAATTTCTAAAAATGATTATACTAGTCTTAGAAAGTACCAAAAATTAGGTGAGAAAAAGGCTCAAATAATATTTTAGACCTAAAAAGCTAAGTTAAAAATCTAACTTATACAGAAGTAGAAACTATTTCTATAGATATGCTAGAGGACTTTAGTCTTAGCATTGGAAGGCTTTAGGATATACTAAGAAAGAAATTGATAAAACTTTAGAAAAAGTAGATTTGAGTATATTCATCTTTTAGAAGAAGCAATAAAAGAATTTTAAAAATATGAGAAATAGGAGGTTAATTAATGAGAGGATTGGAAGAAATATATTTAAAAGGTTTTAGTTTGGATAAATATTTTGGAATAGCAAGTGCTGATGAATTAGAAAAATTAGAGGAACTATATAAAAATATAGTTATTTCTGATGAATTTGTTAATAGAATAAAAGGAATAAATAAAAAGGTTCTGTATTAGCTAGTGTTGAAACTTGGTGTCCTTATGCAAGAGTATTCTTAACTACTGAGAAAAATCAATGAAATAAATCATATCTTTGATTTATCTTTAATAACTTATGGTAGAGGGGTATCTGAATTAGCAGGATACTTGAAAAATTCATGAAGATGATTTTGTTGTACCAACAGCAGTATTCTTTAGGTGAGGATTTTTCTAAAGTTAAGAGTATTCAACGGTTTTCCAGAAAAGATATCACAATGATAGTACACTAGATACTATTGATGGAACTAGAAATTACTTTAAAAGGGAAGTTTAGCAAACGACATACTTGAAGACATATTAAGCATATTTTAAATAAAAATTAGAAAAAGAGGTTGAGAAGGAAATGGATACACTAAAAGAATTCTTTAAAATTGGAGCAGGGTCCATCAGGTTCGCATACAATAGGACCTGAAAAGAGCAACAAAGAGTAAAAAGAGAAAATTTCCTGATGCTGATAGTTATATAGTTGAGCTTTGGGGAAGTTTGGCTGCTACTGGAAAAGGACACTATACAGATAAAGATAATTATAGAAACATTTAAAGCCTATTCCAGTTGAAATTATTTGGAAACCTGAATTTGTCCATGAACTACATACTAATGGAATGAAATTCATCGCCTTAGATAAAGATAAGGAAGAAATAGGGGAATGGGTAGTATTTTTCAGTAGGTGGAGGAACTATAAGAGATTATGATGAACTTATGGATAAATCACCTAAAAAGAAGTTTATCCACTAAACTCTATGAAAGAAATTATCAAAATGGTGTAAAGATAATAATAAACATCTATGGCAATATGTTGAAGAATGTGAAGGACCGTCTATATGGCAACATTTAAAATTTATTGACCAGGCTATGACTGATGCAGTACAAAGAGGATTTAGAGAAAGAAGGAGATGTTCCTGGACCTTTTAAATATCCAAAAAGAGCTAGAGAAATGTATGATAAAGGCTCTATCTAAAAGAGCTTCATTAGTATTTACAAATAAAATTTTTGCCTATGCTTTAGCAGTGTCTGAAGAAAATGCTAGTATGGGACAAGTTGTAACAGCACCTACTTGTGGAGCCTCAGGGGTTGTTCCTGGAGTTTTAAGAGCTATGAAAGAGGAATATGAATTGGTTGAAAACATATTCTAAGAGGTTTAGCTATTGCAGGACTTGTTGGAAATTTAGTTAAATATAATGCAACTATTTCAGGAGCAGAAGCAGGTTGTCAAGCAGAAGTTGGAACTGCATGTTCAATGGCAGCAGCAATGGCGACATATTTTATGGGTGGAAGCATAGACCAAATAGAATATGCAGCTGAAAGTGCTATGGAACATCATTTAGGAATGACTTGTGACCCAGTTGGAGGTTATGTAATTATACCTTGTATAGAAAGAAATGCTATCTGTGCTGTAAGAGCAGTAAATACAGCTGTTTATTGTATGTCTACTGATGGAAAACATACTATAAGTTTTGATGAAGTTGTAAAGACTATGAAAGAAACAGGAAAAAGATATGTGTTCTGCATACAAAGAAACTTCTGATGGTGGACTTGCAAAAATACTATGACAAAATTTTAGTTGGAAATCAAGAATAAGTAAAATTAAAAGGTATTTTTATGAAAAATAGATATCTCATTTACAATGAACCTATTAAAGAAGTTAATCAAATTATTGAAAAACTAATTTAACAAATCTATAAGAAGTCCCCTACTTCTGGTAAGTAGGGATGAATTGCTCTTTTATTTTCTTGAAATTGTTTCAAAATATGATATAATTAAATCAGTTAAAGGTAACAAAAATGAATATTTTTGGAGTAGAATGTATTGAGTATTGGTGGAGCAAGTAAGGAGGAGGAAATGAAGATAATTAAAAAGCATATAAATTCAGAATATATCCCTACCTTAGAACAAATAATCTTTTTCTCAAAAACTTTTGGTTGTGTCAGAAAAGTTTATAACCTTATGTTAGATGATAGAAAGAAAGATTATGAAGAATATAAATCAACAGAATTAAAAACTAAATATCCTACTCCTGCTACATATAAAGAAGAATATCCTTATTTAAAAAGAAGTTGATAGTTTAGCTCTGCTAATGCACTAATTAAATTTAGAAAAGGCTTTTTAAGAATTTTCTGATAAAGATTTTGGTTTTCCAAAATATAAGTGTAAATCAACCAGTCCAAAGCTATACTACAAATAATCAAAACACAATATACATTAACGATAGTTACATAAAACTTCCTAAATTAAAAATCGCTAGTTAAAAATCAAATTACATAGAGAAATAAAAGGTATAATTAAATCAGTAACAATAAGTAAAAATAGTCTTGATCATTATTTTGTTTCAATATTATGTGAAGAAGAAATAGAAGAATTACCAAAAACTAATAAAAATATTGGAATAGATTTAGAATAAAAAGAATTTGCAACAATGAGTGATTGTATAAAAAGTAGAGAATTTAAAGCTATCAAAAGAATATGAGAAAAACTGAAAAGAGAACAAAGAAAACTATCAAGGAGATGTAAAATTACAAAGATAGCGCAAAAACTATCAGATAGTAAGAATTATCAAAAACAAAAAGAAAAAGTAGCAAAAATACATAATAAAAATTAGAAATAAAAGAAAAAGACTTTATAAATAAGTTGAGTACAAAAATTATCAATAACCACGATATAATTTGTATAGAAGACTTAAATGTAAAGGAATGTTAAAAATCACAAATTAGCAAAAAGTATATCAGATGTAAGTTGAGTGAATTTTAGCAGACAACTAGAATATAAAGCAAATTGGTATGGAAGAAAATTGTAAAAGTATTTTACATTTTATCCAAGTAGTAAGACTTGTTCTAGTTGTGGTAATATAAAAGAAACTCTAACATTATCAGAAAGAATATATCATTGTGAATGTTGTGGACTAGAAATAGATAGAGATTACAATGCAAGTATAAATATATTAAGAAAAAGGTTTAGAAATATTAAAAAGAAGAAAAAGTGATTAGAAAAATATATCAGGGTAGGGACTACCCGAAGAGCTTGTAAATATATGTGACTAACAAAAGCACATACTTCCCTAAGAAGCGCCCACTTCTATAAGTGGGAGTAGTTCACGTAAAGCTACCATCAGTAATATTTTTAAAAAGTTTTTATTGAAAAATGATATTTTATTTGAAAAAGAAAATGATGATAATGTTGAAATTAAAAAGAAATAAACAATATATTTATACTTAGATATCTTTTTCAAAAGGGATAGAATAAAGCTTTAAAAACTTAGTCAAATTTTTAAATGACTAATCCAAAACTTAGTCAAAATTTTTTAATTTTTGACTAACTTATAAATCAGTTAAATTTTTGTTTATTTGTCAAATAGTGTTGATAAAAAGTTTAGACTATGACTTGATAGAATTAAGGGCTGTTGCAAATAAAAAGTAAAAATAATTCGTTACTGAGTAATTCTTAACGATAAAATCAAGAATTCGCTGCAAATCAGGAAACTCACTTCGTTTAGACACTCCTGCATTTGCTCGGCTCATTCTATTTGATTTTTACCCTAAAATCTCCATTCGTAACTTACTTATTTTTTTACTTTTGAATTAAGATTATAATATGCAACAGCCTTTTTTATTAAAAAGAAATTGTTATTGTCATTACTTTTTACTTTTTACTTTCTTACTTGCTTTTGCCTTTTCAATTTCTTCTGTTTCGTATTTAATTACAGCATCTCTCCATTCATCAAATTCTATTTTTGCTTTTTGCGTCTTTTTGTGCTTCAATTTTTAAAGTACTAAGCAAATCTCTCATTTCTTTATAAAAAGCTTCTCATCTTTTTGTTCTTTCAGTAATTGCTTTTTCGATCTCTTGTAATTTCTACAATCCTTTCATATTTTTTCTTCAGGAGAGTATGTCTTATATTTTCTCCCATCCCTACCAAAAAAAGAGTAACATAATAATACCTAATAATCATTTTAAATCACCATCCCTTTTTATTTTTTGATTGTATAATAAATAGCATTGAGGGAAATTTCTTCCGTCAACACCATTTATTACTAAGTTATTAATTTGTTTTTCTTTTCTTTTCTAAAACTTTTAAAGCTTCTAGTTTAGCTTGTTCTTCAGCCTTTTTAGCATCTTCTATAGCTTTCTCTTGAGCTTTTTCTAGCTTCTTCTTCTGCTCTAGCAGCTTGTAATTTAGCTTCTTCTTCAGCTTTTTAGCTTCCTCTTCAATTCTTTTTAGCTTCTAATCTAGCATTTTTCTTCAGCTTTTTAGCTTCTTCTTCCGCTCTAGCAGCTTCCAATCTAGCATTCTCTTCTGCTTTTCAGCTTCCTCTTCAATTCTTTTAGCTTCTAATCTAGCATTTTCTTCAGCTTTTTTAGCTTCTTCTTCCGCTCTAGCAGCTTCCAGTCTAGCTTTTTTCTTCGGCTTTTTAGCTTCTTTTCAGCTTTCTTAGCTTCCTCTTCCGCTCTTTTAGCCTCTAATCTAGCTTTTTCTTCCGCTTCTTTCTTAGCCTTTTCTTCAGCTTTTTAGCTTCAGCTTCTAGTCTAGCTTTTCTCTATCTTGAGCTTTATAAAACTCTCTTTTCTTTTCTAATGTTTGAAAAGCTTCGTTATCTCCACTTGTTGCTCCTTCATTTACTGTACTTGAACTTGAACAAGCTACCATAGCCATAGATGCTGCTAAAAATAAACATTGCAAAAATTCTCTTTTTCATAATCGTTTTCTCCTTTTTGTGAATAATTTTTATTAAATGTGTTAGAACACTCGTGGCTCTAGCACTCGTTAGAGTGTTAGCCGTGAGACATGTACTCGTAGGGTATGAATAACACCAACATTGAAAATGTTGCACTAAAATTTGCAATTTTGCTAGTTTTAGTGTATAATATATTTAGAACATTAGCAACTGAATATAAGGTTAAGGCTAGTAAACAGTAGCCTTGTAAAAATATTCACTGTTCTGTATAATTGTTCTTTTTAAAATATGATATACAGATAAAAAGTAGCGGTGTAGACACTAAAGTCTTATCCAGTAGTGGCTATCGTGGACTAGCCAAAAAGAATAAGGGTTTAAAAACCAAACTCTTAGAAGATAACTTACTTTTTCAGTTATCTTATGAAGCTCTCGACTCTAGCACTCGTAGGGTGTTAGTCGTGAGTAGTTCACTAATTTCTTCTAAATATTTCATTCCAACTTCATAGTTAGGATTAAGTTTATCTAAAAACTTAACATAAGAAAGTAGAGAAGTATAAAGTAATTATTTTTGACTATAAAATTCTTCTGGAATAAAAGTGTTTAATTTTATCTTGTAAATTTTTCCAGTTAGTCAAGTATCCTTGAATTAAGTCTATATCTTCTTTAGTAATTTCTTCATTTTCATTTTTCTTTAAGAGCTATCATTCTTTCTTTTAACAGCTTTTAAAAAGTTGAAGAGTTATATTGTTTTTATTTCTAAGAAATCATCTTTTACATCTTGAGCAATATCTCTTCCAAAATCTTGTACAAATTCTTGGACTAAACTAAGTCTTACAAATTTATTATTTCCACCAAAGAAACTAAATAAGTCTTTCTCTATCTTTAAATAATTTTTCAGATAAAGTAAGATAAGTATTCCTTACTCACATAGATTTTATCTAGACTTACAACATTTCCAAACCTTCCAACTAACTTTATTGATACTATAAAATATATGTACCTTTTCCAGATTTATAACGTAAGTCATAAATCTTTTCTAAAATTCTAAATTTTTTCATATTTTTTAAAAACCTTTCTAAATTATATATGTAAAAAAATATTACAGACAATTTAAAGAATATTATAAGAGCAGCAGTATCCACTATTGTTGTAATTAGAGGACTTGCCATAATAGCAGGGTCAATCTTAAGTGACTTAGCTACAAGAGGTAGAACACTCACCTATAACCTTTGCCATTATTACTGTTAAGAACATACTTATAGCAACAACTAAAGATGTTTCTAAACCTGAACGAGTAAAAATAATAGATTCTTATAAAATTTACAGCTGATAAAATAAAACCAACTAAGATACTTACTCTTAATTCTTTCCAAATAACTCTAAAGATATCTGAAAATTCTATTTCTTCTAAGGCTATACCACGAATAACCAAGGTAGCTGATTGAGAACCAGCATTTCCACCAGTATCCATAAGCATAGATATAAAATGTAGCTAAATATACAGCTGATTGTAGTATATCTTCATATTTCTTTATGACTAAACCTGTAAAAGTAGCAGAAATCATAAGTACTAATAACCACAAAATTCTGTGTTTTGCAAGAGATACAACAGATTCTTTTTAAATATTCTTCATCTGATGGATTCATCGCAGCCATTTTTGGATATCTTCTGTATTTTCTTGGTCAATTACGTCCACGATATCATCAGCTGTGATAACTCCAACTAGCCTATCTTCATGGTCTACAACAGGCATAGTAGTTAAGTCATATTTTCTGAATAATGCTGCAATTTCTTCCTGGTCATCTAGTGTCAATACACTGACAAAATTAGTGTCCATTTCATCTTGTATATATGAATCATCTTTTGATAAAATTAAAGTTTTTAATGATATTATACCCAACTAATTTTTTCTTAGTATCTGTTACAAAAACAAATATCAGTTTCCTCTTTATCAATAGCAACCTTTCCTATAATATTCTATAGCTTGTTTAACTGTATAGTTATCTTTAAAAGATATATATTCTACAGTCATAACACTTCAGCAGAATTTTTCTGGATATTTTAGCATTTGATTTATTAATTTTCTTTTATCAGAAGATGTATTTTTAAATATTTTATCTACAATATTTGCAGGCATCTCTTCTATAAAAGTCTACGGTATCATCAAGATACATATCTTCAACTATAAATTTTATCTCATCGTCAGTTATATTTTTCAATAACTTCTTGTTGTTTTTCAGGAGATAAATAGGAAAAATACTTCTGATGAAAAAGTCCTTCGGTAATAACTTGAAAATAATTAAATACTTCTCTTTGGAAAACTCCTCAAATACTTCAGCAATATCTATAGGATTTTTCATTAATTAAAATTTCTTTTAATTCAGCTAATTTATTTTGTTCTAATAATTCAACTATCTCTTCCATTTCTATCCTCCTTCTATTTTTTTATTATAAAAGAAATAAATAGATAATTATTAGATTACTGCGACGTCCTATAATGTTGAAAGAGCTTTGTGAGACTCCAGAAACATTATAGACTGAGCAAGTAGTCTATATATAAAACTTATTTTTTCCTTCATATTTCTTTTATAAAATTTTTCTTTAAATTCTTTAAATCTTTTTTTCTTTTATAGCTTCCCTTGCATCTTTCATAAGTTTTATTAAAAAGTGTAAATTATGATAAGATGTCAGACGAAGTCCTAAAACTTCTTGAACTTTTAATCAAGTGTCTTATATATGCTCTTGAATAATTTTACATACATAACAATCACATTCTTCATCTAGAGGAGCTGTATCTTCTTTATATCTTTCACTTTTTAATTATAAGTCTACCTTTTTTTGTAAAAACTGTTCCATGTCTTGCAAGTCTAGTAGGTTGGACACAATCCATCATGTCTATTCCACTTTCAACTGCATTTAACATATCAACAGGTTCTCCAACTCCCATTAAGATATCTAGGTTTTATCTTCAGGACATTTTTTCCCACTATATAGTCTAGTATTCTATACATGTCTTCTCTTGGCTCACCAACAGCAAGTCCACCTATAGCATAACCAGAAAAATGTTCATCCATTTCACTAAGTTCATCTAAACTCTTTTTGTCTTAAATCTTCATAGATACCACCTTGAACTATAGCAAATAGTCCCTGATTATCTTTTTTTGATGTGCTTCAACGCATCTTTTTAGCCCATCTTGTAGTTCTTTTCTATTGAAGGAATTATATATTCTCTTGTTGAAAGTCCTGGTGGACATTCATCAAAAAGCATAGCTATATCTGAACCTAGATTATTTTGTATCTGTATAGATTTTTCAGGAGATATAAAATGTTTAGAACCATCTATATGAGAACTAAAATATACTCCTTCTTCTTTAATTTTTCTAAGTGAACCTAAACTAAAAACTTGAAAAGCCACCACTATCTGTAAGAATAGGTCTATCCCAATTCATAAATTTATGCAATCCACCTAGTCTAGCTATTAATTCATCATTTGGTCTTAAATAAAGATGATAGGTATTTCCTAAAATTATTTCACTGCCTATATCAATCAGTTCTTCCTTTTGACATAGTTTTTACAGTAGCTTGAGTACCAACTGGCATAAAAACAGGAGTTTCTATTTCACCATGAGGAGTTGTATATACCTGCTCTTGCTTTACCATCTTTATTTTCAACTTTTATATGTAACTGCTAATTTCATTAATTCTCCAATCATTAACGTTCAACAGCTATGACATCTTTTAATTTTAAAATATTGTTGATTAGATAGTCATATTCTGCTTTTCCTTTAATTTCTATTGATATTTTAACCTTCATTACCTCTATCACCATCTTTTTAACTTCATATGAATTTAAAGATGTGATATTAATTTTTATGGTTTCCAATTAAATTTACAATTTCCATCAATATATTTGGTCTATCATTTAATACTACTAGTGAAAGTGAAAGTTATATTTATTCATCTTAGTTTCTATTAGATTTTTCATCCCATTTAACTAAGATTTCTCTACTAGGATCTTTTTTTCTACCATAGCATGAAAAGTTAGGACAGTCTTTTTCTATGGACAGTTATACCTGTAAGTTTTAGTAACAAAAGCCTCCTATTTCATCTCCAGGTAAAGAGTACAACATTTTAGCAAATCTAATAAGAGTATTGTTTATTCCATCTATAACTATACCAAAGTCATTCTTTTCCTTCTTTTCTTTTTCTTCTTTTTTCTTTAGAACTTCTTCAATAGTTAAAGTCGATGCAGCTCTTTCTTTTTCTAAAGTTAACTTTTTATTTTATTGATTAAAATATCAAGTCTACTTCTTTTTTTCACCAAGATAGAAATAAAATTCTTCCATACTAGAAATATTATTTCTTTCCATATGTTTTTTTAAGTGTTGGATCATTTTCAATTTCTTTTTAAAGTCATTCCTATTTTAACGGCTTCTTTTTTTCTAGACTATCCTTACCTAGTTTTGAAACTGTTTCTTTATTTTCATCTTTTAAAAATTTTCTAATTTTTCCCTTAGCACCATGAGTGATAACTATATCTAACCAATCAATACTTGGTCCTTTTGAGTTTTTTTGAAGTTATAATCTCTACCTTGTCTCCCACTTTCTTAATTTATGGTCAATAGTAACCATTCTACCATTTACTTTGGCTCCCACACATTTACAACCAACTTGAGTGTGAACCATAAAAGCAAAGTCTAAGGCAGTAGCTCCAACAGGTAATTCTATAATATCTCCTTTAGGGTGAGAAAAGTAAAAATCGTACCTCTATCTATGTCTCCTGTAACTCCTTCAATGAAAAGTCTTCAGTTGAATCAGATTCATTTTGAAATTCTATGATATGTCTTAGCCAACCATAGATATTATCATCTTTACAAGTTTTCTTATTTTTTCCTTATAGTTCCAGTGAGCAGCGATACCTTCTTCAGCTATATCATCCATGTCCTTAGTTCTAATTTGTATTTCAATAAATTTTCCTAAAGGTCCAACTATAGTTGTGTGAATAGATTGGTAGTTATTTGATTTTAGGCACAGCGATATAGTCTTTAAATCTTCCTGGAACAGGGGTATATTGACTATGCACTATACCTAGATATGATAACAAGCTGCCTTGTCTTCAACTATTACTCTAACTCCCATTAAGTCATAGATATCATCAAATTCTTTACCTTTTTGATACATCTTTTTATAGATACTATAAAAATGTTTTAAATCTTCCTTTAACTTCTGCTTTTAAGTCCTAAGTCAGACTAGAGTTCTTTTCATAGTTCTAATGAAATTATCGATATAGTCTTTTTCTTTCTTCCTTTGTATTTTCAACTAATCTTTTTATTTCTAAATACTCTTCATGATGTAAATAACTGAAACTTAAGTCCTCAAGCTCAGATTTAACTTTTTGCCATACCTAGTCTATGTGCAAGAGGAGCATAAATATCTAGAGTTTCTTTTGATATAGCCTGTTGCTTTTTCAGGCTTCATAAATTTTAAAGTTCTCATATTATGAAGTCTATCAGCTAATTTTATAAGAATAACTCTTATATTCTCAGCCATAGCTAAAATCATCTTTCTTATATTTTCAGCTTGATTTTTGTACCATTTGGTAATGCTTTTTAACTTAGTAACTCCATCTACAAGGACTGCAACAGTATCTCCAAAAGTTATATTTGATGTCTGCTATAGGAATCAATGTGTCTTCCACAACATCATGCAAAAGACCTGCAACAACTGTGTCAGTATCCATTTTCATATCCATTAAAAATTTTTGCAACTTCAACAGGGTGAATGATATAATCATCACCTGATTTTCTATATTGTCCTTGGTGACTTTCTTCTGCAAAAGCCAAATGCTAATTTAAGTTTTATCAAAATCATAATTTAAGTGATTTGCTTTTGCTTTTTCTAATAATTGTTCCCAATAGTTCATCATAATATACCTTCTCTCTAATTAATATTGCATTAATGTAATCATAGGATAATTATTTAATTTGTCCCTACCTTTTTAAGTCTACAAGTTCTATTAAAAACGCTAAACCAGCTACTACTCCACCTAATTCTTCCACTAATTTTATTGTTGCTTCTACAGTTCCACCTGTTGCAGTAAGTCATCAACAACTAATACTTTTTGTCCAGGTTTTATAGCATCTTTATGTAAACATAGTTTGTTTGAACCATATTCTAAATCATAAGCATATTCAACAACTTCACGAGGTAATTTTTCAGGTTTTCTAACAGGGTGCAAAAACCTATCCTAAAGCATATGATACAGGGACAACCGAATATAAAATCCTCTTGCTTCAGGACCAACAACTATATCAATGTTATGATTTTTTTGCAAATTCAACAATTTTTTTCAGTTGCATATTTATATGCTTCTCCATTATTCATAAGTGGTGTAATATCTCTAAATATTATACCTTCTTTTTGGATAATTTTCTATTGATGCTACGTAATCTTTTTAAATTCATACTTTCTCCTATCTACTCTATATAAAATTTTATTAAAAACATTGGAATTAAAAGTCTATAAAAATAAGTGAGTTACATTATAAGTCATTTATTAAAATTTTCTTTGACCAAATAATTAATAGTTTTTAATAAGATTACTGCGACGTTCATTATTGTTGAAAAAGAGCCTTTGTGGAGCTCTTGAAACACTAATGGCAGAGCAAGTAATCGATATATATAACTTAAAATTTATTATAATCTCTCAAAAAGAAAAATTTTTTAAATTTACTCAGTAACGAACTATTTTTTAAAGACTTTTATTTTTAAAATCTTTTTAAATTTTCTAATTTTTCTTTATTATTTTCTTTTGTATACAATGTTTTTAAAAGTGCATACTCATCTAAATTATTTTCATTATTAACAATATATTTCATTAAAATATCTTCTGCTTTTTCTATATTCTTTTTATCTCTATTAAGAAATTAGCATATATCTACTATCTCTTTATTTGCATATTTTTTATATGCTTTTTCAAAAATAATATTAGAATACTTTTATTGTGTTTTTGAAAGACTAGCAACACTAGCTAATTCTGTATAAAAACTTTCATTGTACTCTTCTAAAAATTTATCATTTGAACTTATTCTTAATAAAGATTTTTCTACTTTCCATTTTCATCATTTTCTAAAATTGCCACTCTAAAATTGCTAAGATTATAGGTGAAGCTATTTTATCAATGATAAAAGGAATATATTTTTCATTTCCATTTCTCTTATCTTGAAAATATAGTAATTGTAGTAAATTCTTTTAAAGAATTTTCATCATTAGGTTTTTATTTCTAAAAGCCTTTTTATAATAGCTTTCAGCTTCTCATAATTTCCTAAATCAACATATAGGTAAGCTATTTCATTGAGTAAAACAATATTATTTTTATCTATTTCATAGGCTTTTTTATAGTTCTCTAAAGGCAGAAACCTTATCGTTCTTCTGATATTCATTCAAACCCTTAATAAAATTATAATCTTTCTGACTGTTAAAACAAGCTAAAATAAAAACTTAATATAACTATTGTCATCATCTTTTTCATAGCTATAGCTCCTTTTTAGTTATTATCTTCTGTTTTTGGCTCTTCTTTTTGCTCATTATGTTTAACTACATCTTCTGTAATATAACCACCTGAAACTATGAAGTTTAAATGCCCATTCAACTGACATATTCAAAATAATGAACTTCCTCTTTAGGAAGACATAATAAGAAACCTGAAGTTGGATTTAGGTGCAGTTGGAATAAAAACATTTACTATTTCTTTATCTGGTAAAATTTCTTTTAAAGCTGTATTTTTATCAGCTGTCAAGAAACCTATAGCATAAAGACCCTTTCTAGGAAATTCCACAGCTACCACTTTTTTTATATACACTTTCTCCATTGTCTGAATACACAATACCTATAATTTGTTTAGATGTTGAGTACACAGTTTTTATAATTGGAATTCTTTTCTAATATATTTATTGCTCTTCTTATGATTTTTGAGAAAAACTACCTTTGTCATATAACCAAGTACAGTTATAGACAAGAATATTATTAAGAAAGCAGCTATATATACTAATACTTGCATATAGAAAGTGTCTGCTTTCTCTCAAAACCAAAAATCAACCAATCTTTTTAGAAATTTTTATAATTATAGTATTATTTATAATCCTAAATGCTAGATTGAATAACCAATTAAATATATAGTATGTTATTACAACTGGTAATATCATAAAGTAAACCAGTGTAAAAATTCTTTTTAATCTCATTCTTCTCTTTATTTTCTTCTTCTAAAATCTTTATAAAGACTTTTAGAAACTCTCATTTTATCTACTTCTAAAACTTTTAAATAAATATTATCTATTTGAGCTTCATCTCCAACTTCACAAATTTTTCCAGTAGTTGTAACTATAAGTCCTCCTAGAACTTTCATAATCTTCTGAAATAGGTAATTCAATTCTAGTTCTTTATTTATTGTTTCTATATCTGTCATAGCATCAACTTCATATTCATTGTCTGCTATTTTTCTTAAAGAAACTATCCTCTTCATCATCATATTCATCTCTAATTTCACCAACAATTTCTTCTATCAATCTTCTATGGTAACAAGTCCAACAACTCCACCATATTCATCTAAAACCATAGCAATATGAACTTTTAAAGTTCTAAATTCTTTTAAAATTTCTATTATAGATTTTGTTTCAGGGACAAAATATGCCGATCTTACAATTTGTTTAATAGGTATTTCTAATTCATTGTTTTTAACATGTTCCATTAAATCTTTTACATAAAGTATTCCAATGATATTATCTATGGTTTCTTCATAAACTGGTATTCTTGAAAAACCATTTTCACTTATTTCATCCCATATTTCATTTATTGTTTTTCACCTTCAAGTGCAAAGCATTGAGTTCTAGGTGTCATTACTTCTTTAGCACTTTGTTTCACCTAGAGTAACTATAGAGTGTATCATTTCTTTTTCATCTTCTTCAATGATACCTTCAGCATTTCCAACATTGACATAGAAATAATATCTTCTTCTGTTATCAGAAGTTGAGGACTTTCCATATTAACCCTAGTATTCTACCTACAAATCTTGATATAAATATCAAACAGTAGACAAAAGGGTGAATATAATAGAAAGAACATATATAATAACTGAAACTCCTTCAGCTATCTTAGCACTATTATTTTCTCGCCATAAGTTTTGGACTGATTTCTCCAAAAATTAAGATTAATATAGTCATTATAGCTGTAGCTAAAAGCTACAGAAGAACCTTTATTTCCAAAATAATTTACTATGACAACAGTAGCTATAGATGAAGCTAAGATATTAACTATATTGTTTCCTATAACTATTGCAGTTAACATAGAATTAGGATCCTTTAACCATTTTTCAATACTGTATATTTTTAGAATGTTTTTCTTCATCTAAATTTTCTAAATAATTGAATCTATAAAGTGACAATGCAGTCTCCGATGCCGAAAAATCCTGACAATAAAATTAAAATTACCAATATTAACACATTAAGATACGTGTCCAATTAGCCATACACCTTCCTTATTTATATTTTTATTAATTACTTCCTGATATTCTAATATCTGCAATACCTTCTACTTTTACCAATTTTAGATATAATTTTATCAACTTTCTTTAACATACTTTGAGTTAGTTTAATAAGTATAGTTGATTTTGCTATTCCATCAACTGCCATATTTTGAACTACTGTTAGTATGCTTATTTTTCTTTAGCAATTACATCTAAAAACATCAGATAAAAATTCCAACTCTATCTTTTTAATGATAGATGTAGCTGTAAACTTTATCTTCTCCACCTTCATAAAATGGTTTTATGAAGTCTTTATATTATAATAAGTACTTCTACTTATTCCAACCTTCTTTATAGCACTGTATTTAGACATTTTGAGTCTTTAATATTAAATCATTAACCTTTATTACATTTTGAATAGATTTAGGTAAAATTCTCTTATCAACAATATAAAATTCTTTATTGTCCTTATCTTTTGATTTTGCAGCCACTGTCCCTCCTAATTAAATAATTCCTCTGTTTGCTTTTAAATGATTTTAATATATTTGAAAGCAACATTGCCACAGATTAAGCTCCAACTCCACCTGGCACAGGGAGTAATATATGATGTTTTCTTTTGAACATTCTCAAAGTCGACATCTCCCTCTAATTTTTCCATTAACTCTATTTATACCTACATCAATAACTACAGCCCTTCTTTTTACCATATCCTCTGTGATAAATTTAGGGTTTTCCTACAGCTGAAAATCAAGACATCAGCATTTTTAGTTTTTCTCTGCTAAATTTTTAGTGTGACTATTACAAATAGTGACAGTTCCATGATTATTTAAAAACTCAAAAAGCAGCAACAGGTTTCCCAACTATGTTACTTCTTCGACAACAACTACATCTTTACCTTCTAAATCAATGTTATAACCTTCTATTAAGGCCATTATACCTGCTGGAGTTGAGAGATATAAAAATCCTCACTGTTTTTGGAATAATAAACCTAGATTTTTCAGCCTTAAATCCATCAACATCTTTTATTAATTTAATTCTATTTAATACTTTTGTAGCATTTATTTGAGGAGGTAGAGGTAAGTTTTATCATTATACCATCAACCTCAGTATCTTTTATTTAATTTATCTATTAAGTTTAAAAAGATAAGCCTCAGATATTTCTTTACTAAAAAGAGTATTTATGAACTGCTATCCCTAAATCTTGATATGATTTTTATTTTGTGAATCTAACATAGACTTGAAGCAGGGTCATCTCCAACTAAGATAGAAGCAACAGCTGGAGTAACACCATAAATTCTCTTAATATCATCTATTTCTTTTTAGTTTTATTTTATATCTTTAGCTAACTCTTTACCATCCATTAACATAGTTTCTCACCTATTTTTAAAAATTTTCCATTTATTAAGTCTACTCCAGATATTTGTTTCTTATTTTTCTGGTTTAGCAGAACTTATTATAAGACTAGCATCAGCTGTTTTTACAACAGGACCTTTTACCTTTTAGATATTCAACAACTTCACCACAACTTGCATTTTCTCGTAAGTCTTATCATAGATTATTGTTTCATATATCTTTATAATTGACTTATCAAGCATAGAAAAAGCAGTTGGAGTAGAGTTCATTCCTCTTACAAAGTTAAAGATTTCTCTACTTGTTTTAGTCCAATCTATTTTGCAATCTTCCTTTTTAAAAAGGTTTTACAAAAAGTAACTAAATTCTTATTTTGAACTTTAGGCTCAACTTTTATTATCTTTTTATAAGTTCAATAGCCTCAACTAATAAATCAGCTCCCATATCTTTCAGTCTATCATGTAGAGTTGAGAAAGTATCCTCGTCTGAAATCTCTGTTTCTTTTTGAAGTATAACAGGGACCAGCATCTAATTCTTCTTCAACATACATTATAGACACTCCACTTTTTACTATCTCCATGTATTATTGCAGCATTAATAGAGCTGCTCCTCTAAATCTAGGTAATAGTGAAGAATGTGAGTTAATAACTCCATACTTTGGAATATCTAAAAACTTCTTTAGGTAAAATTTTTTCCATAGGCTACAACAACTATTAAATCAGGCTCCATAGCTCTGATTTCATCTATTAAACATTATCTTTAAAATTCTCAGGTTGATAAATTTTTAAATTATTAGCTAGGGCAAAATCTTTTATTGGTGAATAGATTATTTTATTTTCCTCTAGCATTGACTTTATCAATTTTTGTGAATACTGATAAAGTTCATACCTTGCATTTAACTTCTCCAAACTTGGAAGAGCAAATGTAGGTGTACCCATAAAAATAATTTTCATTATTATAAAAATTTCTCCTTTAATCTTTTTTTATTTGTTCAACAATTTCTATAAAAGATTTAATATCATCAAATTCTTTATATCAGAAAGCAAATCTAACATAGGCAACTTGATCTGAGATCTCTCAATTTTTTCCAGAACTTTTTCTCCCAGTTCTTTACTACTGATTTCGCTAACTAAAAGAGTTCTGTAAGCCTCTTTCTATATCAGAAAAGTATTTTGTCAAGTTCTTCTCGACTTATATTTCTTTTTACAGTTGCAAAGTAAGTCCTCTTAAAAAGCTTCTCTCTGTCATATTTACACGTCTATTATCTTTTTACCACATATATTTGACTTTCTTCAAATCTTTCATAAGTACTAAATCTTTTTAAGGCAATGATTACATTCCCTTCTTCTCTTTGTAGAGCCATCTATCATCGTTCTGCTGTCAACAACTTTTTGTATCTTCTGAACTACAAAAGGACACTTCATTTCTTATAAAAACCTCCTCTTCTTTCTCTTTTATACATTCTATGATTTCTTTTTGCTGTTTTGACAGTTAAATAAAAAGCTTCTCTAAAATCTTCTTCTCTTATAAGTCTTGAAATTCTAGCCAAAACCTTTAAATATATGTGACTATCCTTATTAGGAAAGCAAATACAAAAATAGATGTACATCTTCTTCATCCAAAGAAATTAAAAGTCAATTCCTTCCCTACTAACTCCAAAAAGCAACAGTAAGTTCTTTAGCACTTTCAGTCTTAGCATGAGGAATGGCTACACCTTTACCCTATTCCAGTACTCCCTAGTTTCTCTCTGTCAACTAAAAGCCTTAAGAATATCATTTTTCTTCACCTATAATATTGTCTGATTTTTCTAATAATTTTGATAACTCTACTAAAATCTCATCTCTATTCTTCGATTTTGAATCTAAATCTATTAAATCTTCAGTAATATAGTCAGTTATTTTTATAGAATTTACCATAATAAAGCCCCCATAGCATTTTTAGCATTTATATTGGTATCTAAATTAAAAGTTTATGTAATTTTCTAATACCAATATAGCTGCTAGAATTAAGTTCAAAATTTTTCATCGTTTATAACAATTTTAATTTATCTTCAAAAAGATATTCCAATATCTTTCTGCTAGTTTTATCTAAGTCGATTTTTCTTTTTGCTCTGGTATTTCAAACTGTAGCTCATCGATATCACCTTCTATTGAAATTCCTTCTTCTTTTATAACTGTGTATAGAAAATATAGGAGTAGAAGATAATTTTTTCTAACGTCATCAGAACTGTTTAGATAGTCTAGAGTTTTTCTAGTACTTCATATAATTTTTCTATTTCTGCCATTTTCAACTAAAATTTGATTTAATATAGAGAAGATATAGAAAGCCATATTTATTTTATCTATATCAGATTTTATAGCTAGATAATCTCTAACTGTTGAAAAATTAGAAATTATCAAGCTATCATTTTTATAAAATTGAAAATCTGTTAAAGATAGAATGTCTACAGCTGTCTTATCTCTTTTTTTACTTTTTCTAATACCTTTTTATAGAGTAGAAACCTTTCCATAGTCTTCCATAAATATATCAATATATCTATCAGCTTCTTCTACATCTTTTTTAGAAATAATAATGCCTTTTCCTCTTAAAAATATCATTTTACATCTCTATTTTTAGGATTAATTTGTAAATTAGATATTTTTACATCACTATCTTTGTACCCAGAATCTTTGATTTGAACAGTTTCTGGAAGATATATCCATCAACTTCAAGATAAGTTGAGATAGTAATACTTATTTGTTTGTCTATATTTAGGCTTTTGAGCCTTTTTAGCATTATATTTTTGTTTAAAAATTCTTATTAGTTTTCTTCTTCAATAATTTTTATTGATGGCTTTTATAATTCTATTTTCATCATCTACTATTTCACTTTCTTTAGTTTCATTAAACATAGGTAAGTATACAGACTTTTTATTTGCTGAATAGTCATACATGTATATTTCACCCTTTATTTAATTTAGGTGCAATAACTTCTTTTTTATCTTGTTAGGTAAGATAAAATCAATTTTATAAAGTAAGTTCTCTTTTCTTAGATTTTATAATTGTCTTTTCCACAACATCAAATTTTAATGTTTTTATGTCAGCTAGGTTCTTTCCAGCTGCAAAAAATAAGTCCTTGTACTAATATAAATAATACTATTAAAAAATTTTTTTCATTCTTTGTTTCTCCTTCTTTTCTTTCTTCAAGCTCTTTTTCTTTAACTATAGGTCTGTTTACTTTATTTTCACGACCTATAACTATAAGCTCTTTTTAGATCCTTATTTTTCAAAACCAGGCTTTAAAATTATCATTTTTATAAGCATAGTTTTCTTTGTCATTAACTTTTTCTATTTTTCCAAGTTTTTATACCTTCAGGATAAATATCACTTACACCAGAGTAAAAATTTCATCTCCTACTGTTAGATTATCTTCATATACTGATGGTTGAAAATATAGTAGTCCATTTTCTTCATCACCACCTCTAGCAATTCCTAAAACATCATCTTCGGTTCTAGCACTGACAATAGAGTTAGGATTTGTGATAAGTTCAAGTTCAGAATAATTATCATAGACTTTAGATACCTTACCAACTAGATAATCACCATATACAGCTATCATATTAACTTTATATTATCTTCTTCTCCAAGATCAATATAAACTTTATTATTAAGATTATTTATATCACTGAAACTAACTCTTAGCAAACTTTTAGTTCACCTGTATAAGATTATTTTTCTTTCATAGCTAAAAGTTTTAATAATCTTTCGTTTTTCTTCATATATTTTTCATCTCTAATTTTTCCTAATTTTAAAGCCATATTTTTCTTTCTTTAGATTTTTCATTCTCTGCAATAAAATCTTCATAGGAAAAATCAAATCTTTTATTCCAACAGCTCTGTTAGCAGCATTATAAACTTTACTTTGAACTGGTAAAAGCAACTTTATCTACTTGATCTTTTTAACTTGAATAATAATCTATTAAAAATTAATACTATTACTATTATAATTGCCAATATAGGCAGAAGAATTTTAAGTTTACTTTCTTTATCTTTTTCATTAAAAATATTCTCCTTGTAAAACTAATATTATCCCATTTTAAAATAATGATTTACTTAATAATTATATTATATTGTGCTATTTTTGTAAAAGCAATTAATGAAATCTATATTATTTTTGGACAAACATGACAAAACAAATAAAAAGTCATCTTTTCACTGTTTTATCATTTTTTTAAATGGATATTTATGACAGACAAATTTAAAAATTTATAACATTTTTCTACAATATTATCTGATTTTATATTTAAAATATTTTCATTTGTATTAGGAGTCATAAGTTCATTAATTAAATTCTTCAACAGAAACTAATTTATTTTACTCTATAACCATTTTCACCTGAGAAAGAAATAATCCAGTGTCAACTTTTACCATTGTAAGAATCACTTAAACAATTTGCTATACAGAAACCAACTTTTCTAGCTCCTTCTCCAAGATTACATGGAGCAACACAATTACTATAACATTTTACAGTTTGATCATCAGCTACTAAGTTTTTTAATTAAAGTTAGTTTTTATAGCACGTCCTGGATAACCTACAGGAGATTTTACTATAACTATATCTTCTTTTTAGCATTGATTAAAATATTTTTAAATACATCACTAGCATCACATTCATAAGTTCCTATAAATCTTGTTCCTAGTTGTACTGCATCTGCACCAAGAGCCATAATTTTTTGAATATCATCATTATCCCAAATTCCTCCTGCAGCAATTATTGGAAAATCTCCCCATTTATCTCTTTCTTCTTTCACTTCAGGAACAACACTTTCTAATTGATGTTCTGGTAAGAATAAGTCTTCAGCTTTAGCACCTTGGTGTCCTCCACTCTTAGGTCCTTCAACTATAACTGCATCTGGTAATCTTCCAGCAGCCTTCCATTTTTTACAAATAATTTTTAAAGCTCTTGCTGATGAAACAATAGGAACTATTGCAACATCTGGATGATTTTCAACAAGTTTAGGTAATTCTAGAGGAAGTCCTGCACCTGTAACTATAATATTAGCTCAGCTTCTATTGCATACTCAACAACTTTTGCATAGTCATTCATCGCATGTAAAATATTACAAGCAAGAGGTTTATCTCCACAAATTTTTCTGGCATTCTTAAAAATTTCCATCATAGCTTCTTTTAGAATTTAGAGCATCTGCTCCTACTGGTCTACCATTTAACAACCTTTTTACAATATTTTAAAGTTATCGTAGTAAGCTGTACAAATTCCACTTATTGTACCTAAAGCACCATTTTTTAGAAACAGTTCCTGCTAGATTATTCCCAACTAACTCCTACACCCATTCCACCTTGAACTATTGGTTTTTCTATAATATTTTTTCCTATTTTTATACCTTTTCATTTATCCTCCTTAAAATTTCAAATTTATTTTTGTTCTAAACATAAATCGAAATTATAAGGGGAGCTCTTTCAATCTTTTTATTTAAATTAATTGAAGTATAATTTAAAAATACATCAGAGTAATCTATAAAAATATTTTTGTAAACTTAATAATTTTTTGAATTTTTCAACAACTTTTTTTCTTAAATTACTTTTCTACAGGTTCAATATAATTAGCTTCATAAAAATTTTTCTAGCTTTTCAACTATCTCATCTATATTATCTATTTCTAGTTTTTTCTAAAAAGATAAATCTAAATTGAATTTTAAATTAATATTTAGATTGATATTTGGAAAATACTTATTTAGTGTCGCTAATAAATCTTTTCTTTTCTTATCCAAAAGTATTTTTGTTTTTCCTCATAAAAAAAGAAAGTAGATTTTCAGAGTAACAAATTTATTTTTGCTTTTAAAAATCTCTTCTTTTTGACATTCATACTTTCAACAAATTGTGCAAAATTTTTCTCTAATTCTTGAAATCATACAAAAACCTGCTACTAAAAATGTATTAAAAATATATTTAATACACTAGAATATTACTACTTCAACGAGTATATTTTTCAATACTTTGTATCTACTCATAGTTCCTTGTACTCTCCATAGTCGTAAATTCCCGACTAGCCATCGGTACATATAGATATTTTTAACTTGCTATTTGTAGCTTCTCCTTTTTATTTTAAAATATCTATGCTATTACTTTATACTTGTGCTTTTTTCAAGATTTATACTTGCATTGTAATCTCTATCTATTTCTAAACCACAATTACAACACTTATAAATCCTATCATTAAGTTTTTAAATCTTTTTTAATTTCTCCACAACAAGAACAAGTTTTACTACTTGGATAGAATGTATCTACTAACCTTAGTTCTATATTTCTTTCCTTACATTTTATTTATAAGTTTAGTTCTTATCGCATAGAAATTCTGTTCTTGTATAGCTTTTTTGAAAGATGTTTATTTCTTTCATCATATTAGATACTTTTAAATTTTCAATAGTAATGTATTTTAACTTGGCTCTTGTTATTTCATCTACTATTTTATTATTATAATCATCTCTAATACAATTTAGTCTATAAAATAATTTTTGTACTTTTCAACTTTTTTCTTATTAAAAATTCTTACATTCTTTTTAATTTTTATCTTTTTAGATTTAGAATATTCTATACTTCTTGACATCTTTCTTTGTTCTCTCTTAAGTTTTCTTTTTCAACTTTTTTTAACTTTTTTTAGTTTTATTTATATTTTTAAATACCTTACCATTAGAACATATAGCTGTATCTTTTATACCCTAAATCTACTCTAATCCTTTACTACTTGTATTACTTGCTTTTACAGTATCTTCAACTTCCATAATAAGTGATAGAAAATATCTATCAGCTATTTTAGTTATAGTACCACTTTTTAATAATCGCATTTTTAGGGTATATATCCATATTCTTTTACTCTTACAAATTTCAATGTAGGTATTTTTTTATTTTATGTCTATAAAACTCAAAATCAGTTTTATTATTCTTAACAAAATATGCTCCCCAACTCATTCTTGCCTTTTTCTTAAAAACAGGAAAAGCACTTAAACCCTTAAAAAGTTTTTAAAAGCCTTTTCTCTGTAAATCATAGACTTGTTTAACTGACTTAGAAGATACATCTTTTATCCATTTTTTTATCAGGATTATTAGGTGAGATAGACATTGTTAATATATTTGAAAAATCATTAGCACTTACAAATTTATTACCTAGTTCATATTGTTCTTTATTGTATTTAATATACTCATTATATATAAACCTTTCTGTTCAATAGTCTGACATACTTGTATCTTCTGTGCTACTGTTAGTTTTTAATTCTATCTTTAGTGCTTTATACATCTTTATTTTCCTTTATCAGTTATAACTTCTGATACTATATATCCCTTTGCATTAGCATAATCTCTTAAAAAATTTAATTTGATTTTTCTAAATCATGATTATTATTAGAAACTCTTGCATATAATAATTTCATATACTTGATTTTGAGTTACCTCAATTCCCTGTAATTTTATTATAATTTTCTAGTATTTTTATTAAATATTTTATCTACTTTTTATAAAATAACATATGTTATATTATAGCAGAATATTTGCAAAAAGCAAGAAATATTTATTTAAGTAATTTTTATTAATAAAAACATTGCTAAAATACAAATAATGATATAAAATATAATGAAGTTTTTGTATAAGGAGTATATGAAAATTTTGCACTATTTAAAAATTTATTTTTATTTATTATAAAAGAAATTTTTCATTCTTTCATTAAGTTATTTTTGTTTTTATTGGTTGTATTAGCTATTATAGGTTTAATTGTTCAAAAGTATTGAGGGAGAAACCACAGGTAGTTATAAAAGATAAAGCTTATGTTGTTATAGATTTAGCTAATAGCTATAAAGAAAAGGTCATTATCTTCAAGTTTATTTGAAGATGATTCAATTAATTTCTATAATCTATTAACAAATATTAAAAATCTTTCATTTGATGATAAGGTATCTGGTGTAGTTTTAAAATTAAATAGTAATAGTTTAAGCTATGCCCAAAGTGAAGAATTGGCACAGAACTATCTATGTTAAGAGGAGCAGATAAAAAGTAATAGCGTATTTTGAAAATGTAAATAGAAAAATTACTATCTGGCTTCATATGCTGATGAAATATATATGCCAAGTGCTAATTCAACAAGTGTAAATATTTATCCATATTTTAGAAGAATTTTTATACGAAAAATTAAGTGATAAATTTGGAGTAAAATTCAACATTATTCATGTTGGAGATTATAAGAGTTATCAAGAAAATCTTGCAAAAAGATACTATGTCTAAAGAAGCTAGAGAAGATAGCACAAGAATTTTTAAATTTAAATTATGAAAAATTTCTTGAGATATAGTTTCATTAAATAGAAAACTAAATAGAGATGATTTAGATAAGATTATTAAAGATGGTGACCTAGTAGCTGCTTCATCAATAGATTTATTTAGTAATAAATTGATTGATAAGTATTCATATTAGGACAACCTTGTAACTCTTTTGGGTGGTAAAGATAAATTAATTAGTATTCAAGATTATGCTAAAAAGTATTATCGAAAGCTACTTTAGATGATTCTGACAATATAGTTTATGTAATTCCTTTAGAAGGAGATATAGTTGAAGCTCAAACTGAAATATTCTCAGGAGAAGCTAATATCAATGTAAAATGAAACTATTGCAAAATTAAATACAGCTAAAGAAAATAAGAAAATAAAAAGCTGTGGTATTGAAGAGTAAACTCACCAGGTGGTTCAGCTTTAACATCAGATATCATCGCTGAAAAAGTTAAGGAACTTGCCAGTGAAAAACCTGTATATGTTTCTATGTCTAGTGTTGCAGCTTCAGGGGATACTATATTTCAGCTAATGCTAACAAGATATGTAGATGAAATACTGTAACAGGGTTCTGTTGGAGTGGTGAGTGTTTTTAGTTGATTACTCAAGTTTATTAAAAGACAATGGAGTAAATGTGAGAAAAATATCTGAAGGAGAATACTCTGATCTTTTATTCTGCAGATACTTTCACAGAGAAAAATATAATAAAAATATATAATTCAAATCTAAAGGTTTATGAAAGATTTCTTAAACGTTGTATCAAAGGGTAGAAAGATAGATAAAGAAAGATTAAAAAGAGCTTGCTGAAGGTAGAGTTTGGACAGGGACTGAAGCAGTTAAAAATGGTTTTAGCAGATGAAATAGGAGGGCTATATTCACAATTTATGCTATAACTGAGATAATAATATGATGACTATACTGTTGTTTTAGCTAAGGATAAGGTTGAAATTGGAAATATATATAAGAAATATTCTAGATATATTAAGATGGATAAAAAGATTTAATTAGACAACTGTCTTTAAAGATTACTTATATAATAAGCCTGTAACATACCTACCTTATGATATTTTTAGAGTAGAAATATTTATGCTAATAAATATTTTTGTTTCATAATTATATTGTATAATTTAAATGCAAATTATTTGGGACGGTGAAATATGAAAAATTATTAATATTAGGAATAGCAGCAGTAGCTTTAACAGCACTGTACAGATACAAAGTTCCTTTTTGTCATCTAAATCTAGCAACACTAATTCTAGTTCTTCTTCATCATCAACTGGAATTTTGCAAATTTGAAAGAACAATTAAATGGTGAAGAATTTATTATGGTTACTGAAGGATATATCAGTAAAAACAAGTATTGGTTTCAAAGGAGATAGAGTTTATGGTTTTCAGTGGAATAAACAGATACTGGAACTTATCAAGCAAGTGGAGGAAGAATTTGTTTTTGGAGAATTTGGTCTAACTAGAATGGCTGGTAGCGAAAGAAATGACTCTAGAATTAAAATTCATGATATCTTATAACAAAAGTGTTAAATTATCAGGGATACTTTAACTTTAACATCTACTGAGGGAATAGATTGGTTTAAAGATCCTAAAGCAGCAGTAACACAAAGTAAATAATATAAAACTTAGAAAGAGAGGAGACTTATGGGATTATTTTGATATATTTTAAAAAGAAAAGAAAAGATCAGTTGTTACTATATATTCACCTATGAATGGAAAAAGTAATAGAACTTAAAGATGTATACAGATGAGCTTTGCACAAAAATGATAGGGGACGGTTGTGCATAGAAGCAGATAAAGAGTTATAGTGCTCGCCTGTAGATGGGCAACTTATGAATATTTTTCCAACTAATCATGCACTTATTTTTAAAACAGTTGATGGTTTAGAAATGATAGTGCACTTTGGAACAGATACTGTTAAATTAGATGAAAAGGATTCCAAAAATGTAGAAAGCAGGGACTATAAAAATTGGGGATGAGATTGTAAAAATATGATCTAGACCAAAATTTCAAGCGGAGTACCTTCTACAAAAGCCTATTATAATAAATAATATGGAAAAAGTTGATTGAGTTCTATCTCTATCTAAGATAGTAAAAATTGGTCGAAACCTATTGAAAGTAACTCTAAGTAGTAATGAAGTGATAATATGAAGTTTTATATTTATGCTGTTGTTCTATTTTGTACTATCTTCAGTAGTTTTTGCAGATTTTACAACTATAAATTGCCAAGTGATTTCTCTATCAGTTATAAAAAGATTTTTCAGATAAAGAAATCAGAAATATGTACTATGATTTAAAATTAAATGATAAGGTAAGTTTTACTTGTTTTAATAATGACAGTTTCAGGTTTAGATATCTTATGCTACTAATGAACTTCTGGTTT